>OBZV01000062.1_pt1 | contig 127712 bp, 139 predicted proteins | sample 1501581 | NCBI WGS metagenome assembly OBZV01 (sample SAMEA2580257, study PRJEB22360) | human gut metagenome | biome: human gut; feature: human-associated habitat; material: faeces | place: Denmark | collected 2008/2010
ACATGCTGCCGTTTTCCATGGTGAATGCCCAGCGGCAAAGCGGCTCGCAGGCCGTAACGGTAAAATTCGTGGCATAGCCGCTTTTGGTGTGTTCCACAAAATGGGTTTCATTCAAAATTTCCACCCGGGCCAGGTCGCCGCGCCAAGCGGTATTCATTAGGTCGGTCACGGTCTGCCACACTCGCTCCACCGGGCAGGGGAAGTGGACGGTCACCCTGGAAGCCGCCATAGGATCACCCCTTTTTCGGTTTCTTGTTTAACTTCAGACTGACGCCCCGGCGGTCCGCCGCCTGCTGGACCAGCTCCACAGCGGCGAGGGCCCGCTCCTTGACAGATTGCCCAGCCAGCTCCGTCCGGCTGTTCAGATCAGCCATCACGGACTGCAAATCCTCCAGGGGCAGGAGATAGACCGCCGTGTTGAAAAGAGTTTTGCGGCGGCCATCGTTGAAACGGGCCAAAAGTGAATCCAAGATCGCCCGTTTTTCCCCCAACTGAGCCAGATAGGCCTCCAGCCCCAGTTCCCGGACCTTGGCGATGTCCTGCTGTCGGCTCCGGTGAGGGACAAAGGAATCCCAATCGTCGATGCCATCGTAGCGGGGGCAGGGATACTCCCGGCACTCCCAACAAAACTGGATGCCCCCGTGCTCCAGGGAGCACTTAGCCATAGTGCAGCTCTGGTTGCCTGCTCCGCCTCCGCAGCCGGGACAATAGCCGCCCAGATGCATACTGCACAAATCGCAGTTGAGACCGCACAGGGAGAAACGGGTTTCCATGCGGGTAAAGCCTTTCATTCTGTTCGCCCCTCCCTTAAAACCACATGGCCTGCTTCTCAGGCTCGCCATGGCCCCGTGCTGCCAGAAAGCTCATAGCGGGCGCGTTGACGATGCCCGGCGTCTTGGGCGGGAGATAGAATTCCTTGTGCTCTTTCTTGTTGTCAAAGACCATGGTCATTTCCTCCGCTTTCTCTGAGGCCCGCTTCTCAGTGCCTCACAGGTGATACGCACCAGCTCCGTCATCTGTTCCCGGTTCTCCACATCCTCCACCAGAAAGGAATCCCTGGCCCCCTCATAGGGCGGGGCCTTGGGCAGGTCGGGAAACGCCGCTTCGCCCTGCGGGGTGACCTTGACGAAAAGCTGGTCGTCACAGACGACGGCGAAGAATACATCGTCGCAATAAAGGCCATATTCGCCGAACATCTTCCGGCTGCGGATGGCTCCGGCCTCCCGCAACTGCTCGGCCATATAGTTCACAAAATCCGGATGGGACGCCATGTCAATTCCTCCTGTAACGATCGGCCAATGTTTCAGTCAAATCCCCAAGCTGCTCTCCGGCTCTTCCCGCTCCGGCAGCTCCGCCTTTCCTGATTTTTCTGTATTATACCACAGGAACACCACAACTGTCTGTCATGTTTTTTTACCTTGCACTTTTTTTGCCCATTGGGTACAATAGGGGCAGCGGGGGGATGATTGTGGGAAAGATCGTGTTATATCTTGCCATGAGTGTGGACGGATATATTGCGGACGAGCAGGGCGGCGTGAGTTGGCTGGAGGGAGACGGCAGCAAACCGGATACCTCCGGCAGTTATCCGGCGTTTTATGAGACGGTAGAAGCCATCGTCATGGGTTGGACTACGTACCATCAGATCGTCACGGCGCTCTCTCCGGACATCTGGCCCTACGAGGGCCGCCCCTGTTATGTGGTGACCCACCGGCAGGGAGAAAATCGGGAGAATGTCTGCTTCTGGAATGGGGAACTGACCGCCCTGGCCGATCAGCTAAAAACGGAGTCGAAGGGAAACGTCTGGATCTGCGGCGGTGCGTCCGTGGCCAGGCAGCTATTGAAAGAGAACCGCATTGATAAATTGTGGCTGTCAGTGATTCCTACAGTGCTGGGCAAAGGCGTGCGGCTGTTTCCGGGGCTTCATCGGGAACTGCCGCTGAAGCTCGTGGCAACAGAACATTACAACGGAATCGTGGATCTGGTCTACGAAAAGCGGTGACAAGCGTGGAAATCAGAAGGGTTGAAACCAATAAGAAGCAATATCTTGCGCTGCTATTGCTGGCGGATGAGCAGGAGGACATGATCGACCGTTACCTGGAGCGTGGGAGCATGTATGTGCTGGAAGATGACGGAGTTAAGGCGGAGTGTGTCGTAACCGACGAGGGCGGAGGCGTTCTGGAGTTGAAAAACATCGCCGTGGAGCCGGACTTTCAGGGCAAAGGCTATGGGAAAGCCCTGGTGGACTTCCTCATTCGAGCCTACGCGGGACAGTATACGCTGCTACAGGTGGGTACTGGGGACAGCCCCTCCACCATCCCGTTTTACGAGAGCTGCGGCTTTTGCAGGCATCATCTGGTCAAGAACTTTTTCACTGACCACTACGACCACCCCATCTATGAGTGCGGAGTCAAGCTGGTAGATATGGTGTATCTGCAAAGAGAACTATGAAAAGCGGAGTGCCTGCCGGCCACTCCGCTTTCTGGCTAATAGGGGTTGCCTTGATATCCGATGTGCAAGAGAGGCTCCGATGGACGGTACCATCTGTCTCTGCGGCTCCTCCGCAGAAATGGTGGCCGGAAGACCGCTCACGTGGGCCCATAGTTGCCGAACTGGGTGTGGCTGCCGCCCTCAATCTCCACAGTGTTTTCCGCGTAGCCGATGTGATCCTCCACACTCTGGTTGAGGGAACTGTGCTCTGACCTGTCAATGACCGTCCATCAGAAGGACATTGACAGGCGGAAGCACACCTGGTATAGTATTTATTGCAGTAAAGTGAGGTGGGCACGATGTTGTTCGGAAAATTCTGCATTGATTTTGGCTCCACACAAGTTTATACCACAAAACATTGTGCGGAGCCTTACTGGAATTTCAACCTGTAAAACCGGGAGGACAGGGCAGGAATTCACTGCCTTGGGTTTGTTGTACCCCTTTTTGCAGGCTGACTGGAAAAGATAGACCATTTCAGGCCGCGGACGATGTTTTGTCCGCGGCCTTTTGTGATACCCATTTTAGGGGGATGGAGCAGAGGGCGCACAGTATTGTGCTGTCCTCTGTTTTTTGAAAGGAAGATATTATATGCCCCAAGGACAAGATTTATTGACCGGGAGCGTGCCGAAAAAACTGATTCGGTTCGCCTTTCCGCTGTTTCTGGCAAACCTGCTGCAGGCCCTCTACAATGTGGTGGATATGCTGGTGGTAGGCAAAATCGTGGGAAAGACTGGATTGGCCGCCATCAGCAACGCCTCCATGCTGTGCTTTATCATCAATTCCCTTTGCATTGGCCTGACTATGGGAGGGAGCGTTCTGGTGGCCCAGTGCAAGGGCGCAAACGACCAAACGGGTCAGCGGGACACGATCGGAATGCTGTTCTTTCTATCGCTGGTGGGTTCCGCTGTTGTTACCATCCTCGGCCTCGCCATTTATGAGGCCCTCTTTCAGGCGTTAAATGTACCGGCGAATGCTTATCAGGATGCCTGCGGCTACATGAAGATCATTTGCTGTGGAACGGTGTTCGTTTTTGGCTATAATGCGGTCTGTTCTATCCTGAAGGGGTTGGGCGATTCCCAAACGCCTCTCTTTTTCGTAGGTGTCGCCACGGTCCTCAATGTGGTGCTGGATGTGCTTCTGGTTGGGCCGCTTTCCATGGGCACGGCAGGCGCAGCCTGGGCCACTATCACGGCTCAGGGTGTTTCCTTTATGGGTTCCCTGGTATATCTACGGCGGTATCAGCCGGGCTTTTCTCTTAGAAAAATCGAGTTTCATCGGGAAAAGCTGCTGGCCATCTTGAAGGTTGGCCTGCCCACCGCCATACAGATGGTTGTGGTGAACACGGCCTATCTGCTGGTGACAGGGATGCTCAACCAGTTTGGAACTCCGGTGGCCGCTGCGTCCGGTGTGGGACTGAAGATCAACACCTTTGCCGGGATGCACTGCTGGGCCATCGGACAGGCAATAACCGCCATGGTGGGCCAGTGTTTGGGGGCTGGCCAAATTGAGCGGGCCCGCAAGGTGGTGCGGTCCGGCCTGTTGCTGAACCTTTCGGTCACTGCGGCGGTAGCGGTGGTGGTCCAGCTTCTGGCCGAACCTCTCATCTGCATGTTTGACGGCACCAGCCCGGAGGTGATCCGCTGCGGGGTGCAGTACCTGCGTACCTGCTGTAGTATAAACAGCCTGATCTACGCCGCGATGTACACACTAGATTCCTTTGCCATCGGCGTGGGAGCAGCCCACGTGGCCATGGTCAATGCCCTGTTGGACGCCGTCGTTGTGCGCCTGCCAGTGGGATGGCTGCTGGCATTTCCCCTCTCTCTGGGCTTTTCCGGGATCTATCTGGGCCAGGCCCTTTCGCCCATCCTGCCTGCTCTTGTGGGGCTGGTCTACTTTAAAAGCAGGGTTTGGGAAGGGAGAACGCCGGTGCATAAACCGCCAGCACAGGGCAGCCGAAACGAGTAAAAGGAGAAAAAGAATATGAATGAATCAAACATCTATCCCCGGACGGGAGACCGTCAGACAGTTTATCTCAAGCATGCCGTGAAAGCTCCCAGTATTATTGTCGGGGACTATACCATATACAACGACTTTGTTTATAACCCTGTTGACTTTGAAAAAAACAATGTGCTGTATCACTATCCCGTCAACCAGGACCGGCTGGTGATCGGCAGGTTCTGCTCCATCGCCTGCGGGGCCAGGTTCCTGTTCAACAGCGCCAACCACAAGCTGCAATCTCTCGCCACATATCCCTTCCCAATCTTTTTTGAGAAGTGGGGATTGGAGCGGCAACAGGTGGCCAAAGCCTGGGACAACAAGGGGGATATTGTGATTGGAAACGATGTGTGGATTGGCTACGAGGCGGTCATCCTGGCGGGTGTGACCGTTGGAGACGGGGCTGTCATCGGCGCCAGGGCCGTTGTGACAAAAGATGTACCACCCTATACCATCGTAGGTGGTATCCCTGCGAAGCCAATCCGAAAGCGGTTTTCTGAGGATCTCATCGCGGCTTTGCTGGAACTACGGTGGTGGGATTGGCCGGAGGAACGGCTCAAGGCCAATTTAGATGCGATCCAGTCGGGACGGCTCGATCAAATCAGATGACCTGTTTTACGGTCAAAGCTGAGCGGTTCATTTTAATTTGGGGTGTTGTGATGTTTTTGTGAAATAATCACTTTTTGACAACCTTGTTTTTGCTGTTTCCGTTTACTTCCAATCTGCCTGTGGTCTTACATTTGGTCAGAGAGCCCTTCTTGACCAGGTGCAGCAAAACGGCTGCCGCCTGTTCGGAAGGGCTCTTTTCATGTTCGGGTTTTGGGTATTGTACCCTCAGAATGTCTGAGAAGCAAGTTTTTCATATCAGGCATATCAGATTTTATTATGTAATAGACAAAGAATACACCGACTGAACGAAAAATCCACCTAAGGGGACGACAAACATTTCCTCTGACTGCGCAGGAAGTCGTTTTATCAGTTCAGCGTTTTCCGGAAGCATACTCGCCCATATGGATGTCTACCACTCCCCTGGGCGGCTGGATCAGAGCATCCTCATATCGGCATTTCCATTGAAGCTCCCGGCTCATCTGGCCGTCCGCTATGCCATCTATCGTTTCCCCATCCTTGATGGGGTTGTCATTTGCCAGAATATACGACGCCGCATTGTAGGCGTGGTTCACCACCCAGTTGGGATCCATTCCGTGGAAATGGTACTGTAGGTCCGGCAGGAACAGGGTACTCATACCCACCGTGTCGATGAGCATATCCTCGGTTCCCTGAATGTTAAAGAAACGGACATTGACCCCGAAGCGGATGAAGCGGTCCGCCCCCTCGATCTGTTGAGAACACACATCCTCAGCCAGAAGCAGCTTGCCGCAGTTCTGAAAGTAGAACGCCTCACAGGTGGGGTACAGCTCCGCCAGGGCCTCCACAAAGTCAGCATCCAGGTTGGCCCGCTCCAGAACTAAAAGCGCCGCTGCCAGCATATCCGTGGCCACGACCTGATACCGGCACTCCCGGAAGATCCGTTCCCGGTCCTCCTGACAGTCCCACATCTGACTCATGAGGAACGCGTCGAAGCCTTTACCCTTAAATTTGCTGCATCCCATCACCATGAGCTGTACCGGAGCCTTGACATCCTTGAATTCCGCCATATGCTCCAGGGCGGCAAAGCCTGCTGTCTTTTTATCGTGACAGAAACACTCCGCCGTCCCGATGTGTTTTTCCATCACAGCGGTCATTTCTGCTTTTCCAGGCATAGACACCGGCTCTTTGAACAGCATCTGAATGAGATAGGGCCCGCCGGGACGGGAGCCTTTTTCATCATTCAAATTTTGCTGGAATACTTCATTGCTCATTTCGTTTCCTCCTTTTTGTTAGGGAATAACTTGAATCGAAACTCCAGTTCCTGCTGGACGATTTCTTGGGGCAGTTTCCAGGGATTGGCTCAGATACCAGTCCTGGTAGGATCGCTTTTCCATGTCCTGCTCCTAAAGGTAGAGTTGATAGCCGGCCTTATCCTCATCATCCCATGTGTCATACTGTTTTTTTCCTGGATATGGCTTCCCGCAACTGCATCCAATTCCTCCACCGTGCGGCTCGCGGCCCAGGCGTGGTCCACATAGCCGCATGGGAGAAAAGGATGCGATTATTGGATGTGCCCGCGGAGAGCCGGGCAGAGGTAGTCCTGCTCCAGTTTGTTCCGGATTCCGCTCCAAGTGGATACGCTTGCCATGTTACCACCTCTCAATCACAATAGATCCCCACAACCAGGATATAGTCATCATCTCCATGGGCATAGTACCATATGGTTTCGTCATCAGGATAGAGCAGAAGCTGGTCGCCACCTGCGTCTTTCCAGAACTCGCCCGATACGCAATACCGCTCTACATGGAGGGTCAGATCAAATATTCCGAAAAGATCAATGATCACGTCTGTGGATACATAGATGTCTGCGGTCGGCAGGAAAAACTTCCGAACCTGGGACGGAAGTGTAAAGCCCAGCACTTTTTCTCAACTTCCAATCTGCTCCTCAGTGGCAGCGGGCTTGATCTCATCAGAGGGGCCAAGAGCCTTTGCCAATGCCTTGGAGAACTTGAGGTAGCAGCGAAACAACTCTGGGTGTTTCGCCTTGAATTCCGTTTGCGTTTCCCGCTGCACCCGCTTTTGCTCCTCGCAAAAAGCATCCAGCTCTGCCAGATACCGCTTGGGATAGAGATTGCTGGCCTCAAATACCACGCCACCTTTTTCCAGAATGGCGGTAGCTCCCTTTTGACTGGTAAGCACCGGAACCCAATGGAAATCATGCTGGCAGGGTGTCAGATTCAGAAATTCTCCCCGGTTGAGCAGGGGCTCCAGTTCCGGCACATGCTTGTCCCACCAGCCCTGCCAGCTTTCGGGGGGGCCGTCCTTCGGCTAAGTCCAGGAGTTTTGCTGTCGATGTCTCTTTATCCATAGTCCGGTCGTCCGTTTCAGGAAGGGCAGTGGTAGATACTCATGGCCCCATAATCGGTGTGCAGGACAAGTCCGCTCTTGGTAAAGGCGAAATTCGTCTGCCGCACCACAAAGAGATCATCGATGGATACCAGCAGTTGGCCGCTGCTGGTATCCCACAGCTCTATAGGGGAACTGCCCCGTTCCTGCTGAACGGCCATCAGACTGCCCCTTGTCCGAACCGTGCAGGTATCCGAAAAACTTAGTCCCTGCCGGACGGCAAACGGGAAAGGATTGTCCATTTCCTCTCCGGTCTGGGTTAGATAAAACTTGCCGCCCACAGAGAAGCACTGGTCATCCGGGGAGAAAAAGGGATGCCAGCCCTCATTGGGGACCGCTACTTTTTGGGCGGACTTCAGATCAACCAGCACATACTCGCCTTCGTTGACGCAGTAGGCCGCTTTGCTCTGCTGGGGAGAGAGCATCCCGAAGCAGTAATAAGTAAAATTCGGAGCTTTCGACTTCCTGCATTTCACCGTTTCCCGCCACACCTCTGTATTGCACCCAAAGTCAAAGACAACAATCTCCTCTCCTGTGTACCACAGGGCCAGGTCGCCGCTGGCATCCAGCATGGTTCTCATGCTGTTTTTCTTGTTGGCAAAGGGCGTGATCTCATGGGTTCGGAGGGAGAACTGCTGGAGAAGATAGCTGTTGTTCATCAGCAGGGTATCATTGGAGCAGAGGATCTGCTCATAGGTCATTCTCTTAGCCCCTAGGGAAACAGTTTCTAGGACCTCTCCGTTGCCATCGAAGTGATAGAGGATCTCGTCCTCAAAATCGCCGGCCACCCTCGTCAGGAAGAAGTCATCCCGTGTGAGGGCGGTGGCCAGGGGGAGAAACCCGTTGCTGTCCTTCCCGACAAACCGGTGGCACTGCGCTTCTCCAACGGCGGCGTCTGGATTCTGATAGATAAATCCTCTCCGCATTTGGCCCATCATGGCGCTGGCCGCCTTGCTCTTGACTTGGAAGGCGGAGTCACACAGGATCTCCTTGACCTTCCCGCCATTCAAGCAGGTTCGGATGGTATAGCCGTCAATTTCGATCTGCCACTGTTTGTTGGTGGCAGGGTTGAGAAAGACTTTTTCCATCATAGCTTTGATCGTTCCTCCTTTCGGATCAGGATGCTCTTTCCATCAGCGTTAATGCTGTATAGGTCGTCCAGATGGATATGGAAGCCATCCGCACAAGCGGTTTCCGCCATACCAAGAGCGGCTTTCGCCAGCAGGAGCAGACCGGCCCGGTTGCCCGTCAGTTCCAGCTCACTTCCACCAGCATGGGTGAGGAAGGTGAGACGGGCACCCGGTTCCGCAGGGAGGATGGGCAGATGTTTATCATTCCATTGAATGGTCAGTGTTTGAGTTTTCATCGCTTGCCGGGGCGCCTTCCATCAATCCCACCAGAGATACCAGACAGTGGACTGCCGCAGAACATCCGCCAGATTGCCCACTGTGGGTTCATCCTGCTCCTGATCCACAATGTCCGGGCAGAAGCCGTACTGCTCTGTGGCTACCTCCATGGCCTTCTCCTGGGAAACAGGGGCCGGGAGGTCAAACTCCAACTCGTCGTGGCTCATGGCGGCAGGGATGGCGCCATACTGCTCGAACCAGTATCTCGCCACTGCCATCAGGTCCGGGGTGTCGGGGCACTCATTCCAGTTGCCGAAGGGCAGGTAGGCGAAGATCTCCCAGGGGTTCTTTACCGGGATCTTGGCCAAAATGAGGGGATAGGTCATGTGGCTATCCGAATCCCAATAGCAGGAGAATCGGTCATTGTCATAGCCGCCCTCCATCTCTCCAAGAACTTCCTCCTCCCAGTCCATGTCATCGTCCTCGGCTTCTTCCTTGCGCTGGCCGGTCAATGCCTCCAGGACTGCCTTGCCGTCCTTGATGGGGGCGGAGAGCATCTTCTTCCGGTACTCCGTCACGGTTTTGAGGTCAAATTCATAGCAGTCCGCGTCGTGCTCCGGGTCGGCGTTCATCACCAGGCACTCCAGCAGCGTCTCGTCGTCCGCTCTGATCAGCACCGGCACGAAGCCCTCATGGGCGGCGTCCCGCCTGGCGTAGCTGTATGCCGACATGATGGGGTCGTCATCTGCCATGGAAGGGAAATAGGTGCATTCACAGTCCAGATACTCCATGATGGCCTGAGCCACCTCGGAGGGCTCCAGCGTATCCTCGTCAAAGTCCTGACCCTGCCAGTTGGCAAAGCGTTCTTCGATCACCTCTGCCATAGCCTGGTAGTAGTCCTCGTCAAAGGGGATGAACAGGTACGCCTCGTCCTGGATCTCCTCGGAGTAATTGCGCTCCGGCCCGATGACGCTGACGGCGTAGCTGTCGATATCGCTGGGATAGTAAGGGCTGTCGCTCTCTCCGTAGTAGTACCCGGCAAAGGCCGCGCCCTTCTCGTTGAATAGAGCGCCAAAGAGCTGTCCCTTCAGTACATCGCGGATGAAAGAACGCAAGTCCGCTTGCTTGATATCTGCCAGAAACGCCTGATACTGCTCGCTGTACCGCTCGATAAATTCTACACTCATCAGGTCATGCTCCATGCACCAGCGCAGGTAGATGGCCATGTGATTATAGGCGTTGATCTCGTCCACCGGCAGATGCTTCTCCCGGATGGTCTCCAGATGCCAGGCAGCATCGTCCATATTGCCTATGGGGTTCCCGTCCGAAAGGGTACCGCTGGTAGCGGCATTCTGACGGTCAGGCTCCGCCACAAAGCTGATGCCGTTCATTTTATCCAGCAGGGCGTCCGCGTCGTGGGCCAGTTTGTACTCCAGCTCGTCCCGGTAGAGGGGGAGCACCTGGTAGAAGTTGACCTCCTCGCCGCTCGGCAGGGTGCAGACCTCGCTGCCGTCCTCCGTCCCCTGGGGGGGCGTGAGAATGGCGGCGCACAGCTTCGTGTTCTCTGCAAAGTCCTCCTCATTGTCCATGGTATGGCCGAAACCCAGCCAAGTATCGCTGGCAATGGGCAGTCGGGCCAGGGTTTTCAACAGGCGGATGGGCCAGTACCACCGCTCATTCTTCAGATCCTCATGCTTCAGCTTCCAGTTCCTCGGCAGCGCGATGGCCAGCTCCGCCCGCTCCAGCTTGTATTCCGCCAGCGCCCCCGGCACATTCATCCGGTGGGCGCCCATGCCCATGGTGACCAGGGTGTAGTAGTCCCGCTCCTGGGAGGGCGGCACCACGCAGATGTCCACATGGATGTCCGGGGAAGACAGCTCATGGAACACATGCCCAAACTTGCCGAAATACTGCTGGATGTGCCCCTCGACGGCCGCCAGTTCCTCCTCCGTATAGACCTCGGGAACACTGGATTCCTCATCCTGGGGGGCTTCACCGTCCGGGCCGTCCTCACGGTCATCATCCGGACCGCCAGCCAATGACTCCCAGGAGATCTTTAGGGTCATCTGATCTTCCGGCAGGCCGACGCCGGGGCTGCGGGTGATGGCGTGCTTATCATCCTCCGCAAAACCGATGGTTTCCCCAGCGTGGAGTTCCATATCATTCTCCAGCACATAGGAGGCAAGGCTGGCTAAAAAGTCCCGCAGGTCGCCTGGCTCGGCATCGGTGCCCAGCACCTCCATCTCGTCCTTGCCGAACACATCCATGCCGTAGGTATAGCCGTTCATGCCGTTCTCATCCCGCCAAAGACCAAACCAAATCCAGTTGAAGATGGGCAGCTCGTCCTCCCGCATCATGTCTGCAAAGCCCTCGTAGAAGCGCGGTTCAAACACTACGCCGCTGGTGTAGATGCCGGTGGCGTATTTCTGGCGGCAGCAGGCAGCCACCAATTTGGTATAGAGTTTGCCCTTCTCCAGAACATCTTCCTCTTTGCCAAGCACCGCCACCATGATGTGGGCGCGGTGCTCCCTGGCAGCTTTTACGGCATCCTCCCACATATAGTTGTTTTCCGCGTTGGCCTCGGCTTCGCCGCCGGGAATGGGACAGGCCGCCAGACTGACGGCAGCGACCATGCCGCCCACCTCGAATACCAGAGCGTCGTCGCTCTTGTCCTCGCTTGCGTCGTATTCCTCCACGGGGATGTCCCATTTTTCCTTCATGTCCCGGATGAACTGCGCCTTGTCCCATTCTCCCCTGGACAGCAGGACAAAGCCGGTGAAGACGCCCGTGTGGTCTGTCTCGCCGTCTGTTTCCGCCTCGCCCCGCTTTGCGATCTCCTCCTGGCACTCCCGGATCACCGCCGGGGCGTTCTCATCCTCAGGGTCCAGCTCCGCCCACCGCTGGGCGTAGGGAATGGCTTTCTCCTCCTGCTCAAAGAGATATTGATAGGCATAGGCCATCCGCATGTTCCACTCCGCCTTGTCCTGGCCCTCCTCCCAAACGGACTCCAAGACATCGATGGCGCGGAGCAGGGCCTTGTCTCCCTTGTAACGGGGCGTGCCCTCGTCATGGTCCCCAATGATGGCGTAGTTTTCCAGCGCTCGGGCCAGAGCGTAGGTCGTGCGGTAGTTCCGCCAGTCCTCCGGGATGGCGTTCAGCGCCTGGATACAGCGGGTGTACTCGTCCGCGTCGTTCCACTGCTCGATCTGTGCGAAAAACTCCTCCGCGTTTTCCGGGGTGTAAGGGATATAGTCCATGCCCGTCAGCGGCTCGGCCAACTCGGCGGCCTGCCCCCCGTCAGCCGGCTCCTCCTCAGGTGGCGCTTTCAGGTTCACCGTGCCCGCTTCACGGCGGAATGTGTGGAAGCTGGCCCAGGGAATGCCGCTGTCCTCAAAGAACGCCTTGGCCATCCTGAGTGCGGTGCGAATGTCCCAGGCGATAAAGTCCACATAGCCGCAGAAGAGACCGGTGGCCCCGCCTGTGAGGGTGAGCACTTCCGGGCCTTCCCCGGAGGTGAACACCTCCTCCAGCTTGTCCCGGAAGTCGAAGAGCTTCTGACTGCCTTCCTCCTCCCGCAGGGTATCCAGGGGATAGCAGAAGAAGCCCGCCACCGCGCCGTCGGCATGGAGAGCGTCCATGAAGTCGTTGTCTTCGTTCAGATAGCCGTTGATCAGAGGCACGCAGTTGGTGGAACCGGCGATCACATCCAGCCGCCAATCGGCGTCCGGGTCTTTATTGGGCTCCATTTTGTAGGCGAGGCAGCTGTCTAAGTACGCTTCCGGGGCGGTGGAGAGGTCCACCCCCCGCTCTTTCAGCTTGTCCGGCAGCTGGGAGAGGAGAAGGGAAGGCTCCGCCCTGGGCCCCTCCAGCACATCGAAGCCGTCGATATACCACATGTGGGAGATCTCACCCAGCACCTGGTCGGTGAGGGTGGTTAGCATCCACCAGGCCCGGCCTTCCTCTTTCCGTAGCATGGGCAGCAGCTTTTCACAGTAGGCGGAGATAGTAAAACTGTTTTCACCCTGCTCCTCCAACCAGATCTGCACGTCATCCCCGGAGATATCCCAGCCGTCGTCAGTGCGCAGGCCGATATCCCGGATGGGCTGGCGGCCCACCAGGATGTTCCAGTGTTCCAGCACCTCCTTGGGGGCGTGCTTCTGAAAGTAGACCAGTTCAAACAGCTTGACCCTGTCCCCCTCCGGGGTGAGGATCAGCTCGTACTTCTCTCCGTTGAAGCCCATTTCGAAGGAGATCTCGTCAAAGACCAGGTTCAAAGTATCTTCCATTTGGGCCACAATCTCCGCGCCACGGGTGTGATCCTTGTCCTCGTCCATCATCTGGCGCAGTGCCCCTTCCATTTCGGCAAAGGTTTCCCACCAGTCCTCTGTCCGCTCCCGGAAGCACTCCGAGAACTGCGGCAGGGCAATGCCTTTCTTGCACGAATCAATCAATTCTTTGGTATCCGCGTCATCCGGGCGGGCCTCCAGCGCCTTTTCAAAGTACCGAAGGGCGCGCCCCTCCTGGTCCAGATAGTAATAGGAATAGCCCATGCGGAAGTTCCAGTAGTGGTCGCCTTCGAAGTATTCCTCATGGGGCTTCAGCAAAGCAATCGCCTTTTTGAGCATATCCTTGCCGCCTGGCTTATTTGGGTCTGCCAGATTGTTATAAGCCCGGGCCAGCTCACTGTCCATCTCAGGAGTGCGTTCCTCGGCGGGGATAGCCTCCAGCGCGTCAATGATCTTCTGGTATTCGTCGTTTTCATGCCACCTCTGGCACTGCTGTAAAATGTCCATATCCGGTTCCTCCTCATTTTCTGGTTTCCAATCTTTAATCGGCTGGAACACGCCATGCTCATCCCGCTCAAAGGCGCAGGGGGCGGGCGTATTCAAAAGCGGGATAATGTCGGAATCGTCGTTGCAGATCGTGTTCAGCTTGTAAAGCCCGGCGTTGTTGGGGTCGTCCATGTAATCATCGCTCTCGTCACCGGCGGTGAAGCGCCAGCCGCCGTTCCAGGCGCCATCCGGCTCCTCCCGGTAGCAGTAGCCAACCTTGCAGCCCTCCACCGTGATGCGGTTGGTGGCGATGCAGCCATCGGCCCCAGCCCAGTCGGGGAGCAGATTCTTCATGTCCTCCGCCTTCACATGGTAGCTGCGGTTGCGGCCAGCGGACTCGTACAGCTCCTTTCGCAGCGCCGCCACCTGATGGGCCATCTCCTCGATCTCCTCATCGCTCATCAGATCGTGGAGGTCATAGGACAGGGGATCTTGGGCGAAATCTGCCAGAGCCTTGTCCATAGCGTCGTGCTCCTCTGCCGTGGCTGTGACACGGATGCGGCGGGAGGGGGTGTTATACTCGTCCAGATCATGGAGGTTTACCCCGCCGCTGACACTACACTCCAGCAGGATAGCGGCCAGATCAGTGACGACATCAATGGCGAAGTGAAAGTCGATCTCCACGCCATTGGAGTGGGTGAACTCAAGATACTCCACCGTTTGGTGGAAGTCCCAGTTCTGCTTGTCCAGCCCGACCTTGGCAAAGATTTCGCTGAGAGGGATCTCCTCTTTCTTCTGGTCCTCCAAAAACGCCACAAGGTTCAGACTGTCATCGGAACCTCCAATAAAGTTGCCCCAGTATTTGTCGATATACATCCGTCATGCCTCCTTTTATTCCGGCCACTCATCGCCGTCACAACGGCTGATGAAGTCATAGTGCAGGCTCTCAAAATAGTCGTTGGGATAGGATTCACCATCCTGATGAAGCTCCAGTCCCTCCAGATCCATCATCTCATTGATATATGCAAGGGCATCATGGATACCCGCAATGTGTTCGTCCTGAAGTATTTCAGCCAGCACTTCTCTCTGCGCTGGTGTCAGTGCGGCGAAAAGATCGTTTTTTGCCTTGTTGTCATCCGTTTGGGGGAAACCATCGCCCTTGACCCACCGGGCCGTCATGCTGTCTTTACGCTCCACAAGGCCGTCAATAAATGCTTTATACAGTTTCAGCTCCTTGCTCATGGCAGATCCTCCATTCCCAAGCAATTTATTTCCGTATTAAACTCCCGTTGTCAATGAGGGCAGCCTCCCGGATGCGCCGGAGGGATTCCGGTTCCAGCAAAAGCTCCCGCAGGTTCGGGTTCTCAAAGAAGGACATGGGGTGGAACCTGTGTCGGCCCGGCCACAGCCGCTCCGTCGCCAACCGCTTCGCGGTCTGGAGCGCCTTCTCCCGGTCGCCCAGATAGGGATAGCGCCCGATAGGAGGACTCCGCCAGCGGAAAACCGCTGGGCCGTTCCGTGGTACAGCGTCTCCGGCGGCTCGGTTACGGGGAGTCCTACATCCACTTGGATGGAGTGCCCCTGGTTGGCTCGGATCAGCGTCCGGTCTTCATTGAAGGCATACCGCTGTTTGCTGTCGCTCCTCACAATCTCCTCCAGAATGTCCCGATTGATGGGGTACTTCTTACCGATGCCCGCCGGCAGCGCATTGACATCCGCCCAGCCATGGGCGTCCAATTAGGTTCTGATGACCTCCGGCTTGTGCCGAAGGATTAAACTCATATTTGCTGATCTTTGTAAGATCAGGTGTTGTCTCTCTCGTGCAGTGTCCTCCAAATGATCTCTCAAGCTGACTCTATCCGGATGATGGGCCGGTAGAAGTCATAGTCGCCGTTCAGTTCCTTCTCCTCCTGCACTTCCGGCTTACAGTGCGGCGAACAGGGCAGGAAGCCGAGAAAGATTCCCAGTCCGCCGCAGATGCTGCGCCCGCCATCGCCGCCGCAGGTGGTAAACCCTTTGGCTTTCACCACCTCCCGCATATAGGGGTCATAGGCGACGGACAGGCCGAAGAAGTTGGGTTCCTCCATATCGAAGGGCTTGTCCTCATCCTCCGGACGTTCAAAATGGTGCAGATGCATGGAGTAGTCCATTCCATCCCCCCAGGGGAACAGGGTGCGGCACCCGCCGCCGCACAGATAGGCCCACTCGTCCGCCGTAGGCAGCGAAAGGCCCTGCTTCTCCAGTTGGTCAAGAAGCGCACCGTAGTCTGTGCGGTTATAGATCCAGATCTGAAAGCCCTTTTCCGTCCGCTCAATACGGGCTGACTGGTGCAAGGTAAGGCTGTCAAGGTCGCTCCAGGCAAAATCCCGGAACTTCTTCAGCCAGTCGGGGCGGGCGGTCAGTCTGGGATCGTCCATCTTGACCGGCTCCCAACACAGCTCCTCCAGCTCCCGGCCCACCAGCATAGGGCCAATGGCTGCCTGCCGAACGGGAGCCATGCTTTCACGGATCATCTCCTCCGAATCACACTCCATCTCCCATTCCTGGAACAGATAGTCCAGTTCCTCTCGACTGTCCTGATTCAGTCCCACAGCGAACCGTTCCCAGCCCAAGGTGACGGTATCGCCGGGGACAAAGACGAACTCCCGGCCATCTTTTTCGAATATGCCGGTGGTGCAGCTTTGGCCCCAGCGGTCAAAGGTATGTAGACCGAGGAAGGTCATAGCATAACGAGCAGCCAGGTTCTCCATCAGCACCTGTTTCTCGGTGGTATCCATTTGATTGAATTGGGGGCGAAATCGTTTTTCGTTCATAGCAAGTCCTCCTACAGTCGATCCAGATTATCCTGTAAATTGCCTTGCATCAGATGTTGGGCGATAGCTCGGTTTAGTCCCTTATGGGGATGATAGGATGCCTGCTCTGCATCGTGGACACACTCCTCCATCAATGCCTCTGGTGAAATTCCTTGCCGCTTGCCATTGCGGTGGCCAAAGGTGTAGCACACCGATTTGAGAAAATCGAAGATATAATCATGGTTTCCCCGCATATTGGGCAGATCGTTGAAAGAACCCATTCCGCCGTATGCCAAAAGATGGTGGGCGACCTCCCGCCGCTGGGTCCAATCCTCAATATCCAGCCCCAGCCAGTCGAGCCAGTTTTTGAATTCCGGGTGGTCTGTCTGTAGGATTAGCCGCAGACAGACCAAGGCCTCAGTATAAATATCTGTCTGTTTCATCAGATTCCTCCTGATTGCTTTAACGCTCCATTGTGGGTGTGGCTCTCCCAGACGGCCTCAAATTCCGTTTTCTCTATCAAACAGGCATGGAACTCCTCGCCCCAGACATGGGCGTTGAATTCCTCCACGGTGGGAATGGGTGTGATTTCAATGGCTCCGTCGTAAAGGTCGGGGATGTTGTGGGTGCGGCCGCCGGCGAAAATGTCAATGGAACGGAAGGCCAGCCGCTCATGCTCTGTGTCCACCTCATAGAGGATGACCGGTGGTTCTCCCTCCGGTGCGCCCTCCCAAAAGAGTTTGATGTACTCCATCTCAATACTGCTCCGTCACAGCACGGCGGGCTTCCTCGATGATGGCCTGGTAGTCCGCATGGAACGGCTCAACCAATTCCTTTTCAAGCTGTGTTTGAATGTGCCAGAGGACCTCTTGTTCCGACGGATCTTCAAATATCTCCTCTACATCCTCCAGCCGGTGGAGCAGGTCGTACAGCACCAGCAATTCGTCGCGGGAAAGTTCAATACTCATGTTCATGACCTCCTGTTTCTTTTGCCAAAGGTCAGGAGCCAATCTGTCCTGCATCTGCCGGGCGTAAGATGCTGCGGCCCGCCAGCAGCTCCTCCAGTTTTTTGGCCAGCGCCTCCACAATAGCATGGCAGGGGTTTTCGTATCCTACGATCTCCAGCCTTTGCAGCTCGACACAATGGAGTGTTCCATAGAACCCAAGCATAAAGTCTGTTAATTCAGCAATCATCCGATAGCCCTCCATGTTGTTCACATCGGTCTGGCCCTCTTTGGCGGTCATCAGACCGATGATCCCCACCGCCACAGTGAAAGCGCCGCAGCAGGACTGCTCGGTCTGCATCCCAAGGCCCATGACGGAGAACATCTTCCGTGTCTCCTCGGACAAATTCAGATGGTAATATTCATTGCAGGCCATGAACATCGCCTCGGCGCAGGTCAGTTCGGTGCCGATGTGATAGTGGTTGACCAGTTCATAGAGTTTCATTTCTGCCATACCGTACTCCAATCGCAAAGCATTTCATTCTGCGTCACCCGGCGCAGCTCGTCCCGCACCTCCATTAGCGCAAAGCCCAGCAGGTTCTGCCCCCGCCACTTCATCGGGTCCTGGGCCCCCGGGGAGCTGGACGAGAGCCGGATGCCCCAGATGCTGTCATAGGGACTGGCCTCCACCAGCACGCTGTCCCCGGTAGAGAGGAGAAACTCCCGCAGGTCACGGTTCTGGCTGAATTTGCACCAGTTGCCACCCAGCACAATGGCGTATTTGAACCTGTCCCATACCTTCTGGTCAAAGCCCCGCACCTTGCGGCCCAGGGCCTTGATCTGCCTGGGGTCGCTGCATTTCAAAATCTGGTCCCGGATCTCCCCGTCACGGAACAGCTCAGCTTTTGCGGCCATCATATACTGCTCCATGCAGAGATAGGTGTCAGCGATGGACCAGAAGTCCTCCATCCACCACTGGCTGAGGCAGCTTTTCGTTAGCTGGCCGCCCTCGGCAGGCTGATGGCCCCAGAATAGGTACAGTTCTCGCTTTCTCCCCATGGAAAATTCCTGCTGGAGCCACTGGTGGGTGTACTTGGGCTGGCCCTCCGGCTGCCATGCATCCACCCAGAAGTCACCATGTTCCAGCACCTCAATCTTGTCCTCGTCATCCCACCAGCCCTTCCAGGTCACCGGTTCGGGAAAGAGGTTGCGGTATTCCGTCCGCTCCTCCGATGAGAGGGCGTCCAGCCAATCGCCAAATCGGTCTATGTAATCCTCCCCAGAGCCCATGCGCCAGCCGATGGAGTATCGCTCGATCTCCCGGTGAGCCAGCCAAGGGGGAGGCATGATTTTCTTATCCTGTAGCGCCATAGGGTTTGCCCTTTCCTGTTAGATGCTGCCGCAGTTCTTCTGTCATATCCAGTGGAGTACCGTCCGGGGATGTGATTTGTGCCAACTCCGTTTCAGTCAGATTTTTCAGGAAAATGCAGTATTCGTTTGGGTATCCGCCTACAAACTCCATTTTTGGTATCCCGATCTGCTGTGGGTCGGTGATCCACAGGCAAGGCTCCCCCGTAGCCCAAAACTGGGTCAGAGTAAGAACCTGGCCGTTGTAAATAACTTTCTGCTCCATCCTCATTCCTCCTGCATTTTCTTCAGCAGCTTCACGATCCGCTCCCGGTTCTTTGCGGTTTTCATGAAGGTGGGTAGATGGTCAGCCTGGGTCTTTCGTGGGATGCCCAGCGGCTTTTCCCGCAGGTCGGCGCTGAGATAGTCGATCAGATAGGCAAGATGTTCCCGGTTGAGAGACCAGACCGGCTTGCCTTGAAAGGAGGTCAGGAACCACAGTTCCAGACCAAACCAGGGCTCCTTTCCGTCCTTGATCTCAGCGGCATAGGAGAAAGCCTCCGCCGTCTTGTGTACCTCGCCCGACATGGTCGTCCCGCAATAGGGACAGGCCACATGGAGAACGGAAAAGTGCTGCTTTGCCTCATCTTCAATGTCCACCCGATAGCACCTGCCACAGTTCCTACATTGGTTATGTACATCGTAGCGGTAGACCGTCCGGTCGCGGGTTTCTTGATGGCCGCAGCTCAGGCATCGGAAATAAGCATTTTCATCGTCCGCTGTCACAACACCTGCGCGGTTGCATTTTGGGCATTTCACCTGGATGCCGGAGGTCAGGGCGCTGTAGGTACTATATGTAAAATAGGGTTCATCAACCATTCGGTTCATCAATTCATATCCTCAAAAATCTCGTAGCTGCTCAAACTGTTCGATCAGGGCATCTTTCTGGAGCGTATCTCCCGGCAGGGCATCCAGGATACCCCGCAGGGCCATATAAATTTCATCCCGTTCCTCGGTTTCGATAAAGCGCATCTTATTGAAGGTCTGGGTATAGGCTGCCACCGCCTCCAGCGCCTGGGTCTGGGCGTCCCCGTCCGGCTCAGCGGCCAGCTTCATCATCTGAGAACGAGTCTTGCGGTATTGATCGGCTGCCTTTTTCGCGGCACTGGCGGGGATATGCTCCGCGCCGTCCCAGCCCCGGAAGGGGTTGTCCAGATTTTGCGCCAGCCACTCCGGTTTCCGGGGCTTGGTGATTCGCAGATCCATGCCTGGCTTGCCTTTCCAGAGCTGTTTTGCCGCTTTTGCAGCGTCCTCCGGCAGGCTGGTCATCCAGAACCAGTGAAGATTTGGCATCTGCTCCGGGGTTGGGGTGTCGGCCGCGTCGAAGCCGAACAGGTCGAAGGTGGAGAGGTCTGTCAGTTCTCGGAACTGTGCCACAGCAGAGAAATGTCTCAGGTTTCCCGGCGCGCCCCAGAGCCGCAGCTCCTTCAGGCTGGGATGAACAACGGGCAAGCCGGTCATGTCAAACCCTTCCAGCCGGATACCATGCAGTCCCCACAGGTTCGGCAGCTCCGGGTGGGGGCGGTATTCCCTGATAAATTGGAGGGTTAAACCGCTGCCATTTCCGGCGGCATGGATGGTGCAGGCGTCCGGCCCCTTGTTCTGGAACAGGAGCTGCTCCGTTTCCTCGCCAAGCCACAGTTCCTCCAGGCCAGTCATGTCCAGCATCAGCTTTCTGACGCTGGTGCCCCGCAGATCAAGTTCCCTCTGACCGTGGCTCAGTAAAGTCAGTTCATCAAGGAAGGGGTTTTCCCGCAGAAACTCCAGCAGATCCGGGTGCCACCGCTCGCAGATGAGGTCGGAGAGGCAGGGCAGCGCCTCCAGTTCCCGCGCTGAGCCAAAGGGTAGATATTTGTCCATCAGCCGATGGCTGCTGACCTTCACCGGGATACCGCCAATCTCCGTTTCCCCGTCGCTCTCTATGGCCTCCTTGAAGGCCCGCCGCCGCTCCTCCGGGATCTCCTGCCACTTGATCTGACGGTACACCTCATAGCCGTCATCCCAGCGACCGTAGGAGTGGCAGGGCTCATCGGCGAAGGATGGCAGGATACCCACCAGCGTGTACTGTGGCGGGATTTCCACCGGCACCCGCAGCAGGTGAAGTTCACGGGGCCAGTACATGAAGTCCTTGTAGAGCGGGCGGAGATGGGGCAGTTCCTCCGCGGTCAGAGGGGCGTCGCCCACCCAATCCAGAGAGAGGATCACCGCCCAGGACTCCTTGCTCACCGTGTCCGGCGGTGCAATATAGGCCACCTGACAGGCGGTGTAGCGTTTCAGGTATTGGTTGTAGACCGTATAGACCGATCCGGCGCTAGCTTTCATGGGGCAGCAATCCTCTCATCCGTTCTTTTCCAGGTAGAATCCCCACACGCAGTTGGAGAACTCCCCGGCGGCAAAGCGGTGGATCTGCCCGTTGATCTCCACCTCATAGACATGAAACACTTTTTCCGTGCCGTAATGGGGATCGATGACCGCCGCTGTTTCCCGGCAGTCGCGCCAGCGGTATTGAAAGATATTTACGCCAAACAACGTACACTGCCCATCGAAACCGGATGTTTCAAATTTCCATGTCATTTCGTATCCCTCACAATCCCACGCGCTGCCAGCCGTCCAGCCGCTCCTGCACCGCGTCGATCTTCCAGCTCCCGTCCACACGCTTCATGAGGAAGCGACGGTCAAAGCCGGTGTTTTCCTCTCTGGTGTAGATGTAGAGCTTGTTCTTGGTGATCTGCTCCGCGTCCAGGAACCCTTCCCCCTTGTAGGTTCCCTGGGCGCTGTAAGAGAGTGCCAACGGCCGGTAGCCCGGACGGGGCTTTTCGCTCACATACCTCTCCCAGATCGCCAGAAGGCGGGGCGCAGCTTCGGAGTCCTCAAATCCGGCCTGCTCCATATATTGCTCCCATTCTGTCATCTCGGCAAAGAAAGCGGACAACACCCTGCGGCATTCCTCCGCCGCCTGCTCGTCCAGCACAGTGGGCTTTTTGGCCTTCTCCCGCTGGATATGGAAGAAGTGTTCCATCTGCTCCTTAGTGAATTGCTCATGGGCCACCGGCTCGATCCGGCTGTTCCCGGCGACGGCCAGCAGACCATCATAGGTAATTGCGGTATGGTCGATCTGGATGTGGGAGAGCTTGGGGATGGCGGCTGCCTGGAGCAGCCCGCCGTCGTCCAGCCCGGTGCGGTTGAGGGTCAAAAGATCCAGCTTGCAGTTTTGCAGGGCGGACAGGCCGCTGCCGTGGATGGCGGCGTTGCCGTCCAGCAGCAGATAGCGCAGCTTGGGCATGGCAGAAAAAATGGGAAAACAGGCGTCGGTGAGGGCGGCGTTTTCCACACCAAAGTTGACCATGCTTTTATGTCCGGCAAAGGCTGCAAGCAGTTCATCCGATACAGGGTAGTCCTTCACATGGAACCCCACCAGGGTGTAGCCAGCCAGTCGCTCTATTAGATTCATGGTCAGCTCCGGGATCTCAAACTGTTTTTCTCCATCCAGGGTCAGGACACCGCTTTCCCATGCTGCTGTCCGCGCCCGTTTTGGCCATTCCATCGCTTTCCTCCTTACGCCTGCTCCTTGTAGCAGGCTTCGATGTCGATGAACCGCACATACACGGCGCAAATTTCGCCCTTTGCGCCATAGCCGAAGTAGACGGGATAGTAGCCATCACCCCAGCCGGAGGAGAAGACAGGCAGATTGCAGTCCGTGCCCGGTATCGTCCAGTTGAGCCAGTCGCCGTGGCTCTCCTGATACTTGGGATGGGCTTTGGCGTTTTCCTCCATCAAGTCGCAGAACAGGTCGTTGTAGGGGTCGATGTCCGGGTCCTCCTCCAGCCGCTTGGCCCAGTACCTCTTAAAGGCTGCCTGGGTTTGGATGTCCGCAATGCACCCCATCCCGGCGTCTACGCCAAAGCCAAAATAATCGTCCTCGCCCAGTTCCTCCTCCAGGTCCTCTTTGCCTGTCATGCCCAACTCATAGCGGACAGGCTTCTCCTGGCTGACCTCCACCTTGACACAGGCGTAGCGGTCGCCGTATTGTTCACTGGGTACCACGCAGATTTTTACTGGGTAAGTCCCGGCGGGGATTGTCTGTATAAAGGGCGGCGTGTCCTCCAGCTCCACCAGCGGATCGCAGGCGAAGATCTGCCCGGTGGGGAAATGGACGGGGCCGATGTCCAGCACATCCACCGCCATGTTCCCAATCAATTTCTCTGTAAAATGGGCCTCCAGGTCAGCTTTGCAGGCCAGTTTGTCCTTGGTGGATTCGTATTTGTTCAGCCATTCGGTCGTAGGCATATCAGCTTCCTCCTGTTGATTCAGTTCCTTTATGTACCCGCTCTTTGAGCCGTCCCAGTAGCAGTTCACACACCGGCCATTCTGAAAATGATGGGGACAATTCGGATAGCCATAGAGAATATGGGCACATTCCGGGCACAGTCCCATCATCTGTGAGGGGCCTTTGAAAAACAGGCTGCCGCACTCATCACAAACGGCCAGTTCTTTTTTTGCCACGGGTATCACCAGTCCCTTTCCCGGATGGCCTCCTCGGTGTCAATGGGGATATTGAACCACTCCAGAATGTAGGCCACGGTAACGCCGATGCAATCACGGGCCACCGTTTCGATCTCGCTGTCGTTCTCGTCAAACTCCTCCTGAAGATCATTGATGCCGCAGACTGCCTCATCCAGCGTTTCCTGTATCACTTCGGTGTCGGTTTCGCCGCTTTCCAGCAAGTCGATGACCTTCTGGAGCTCGTCCTTTACCTTGTCTACCAGAAAAGCAGGATAGTAATCATCCTGATACATCTCGTCCAACAGCTTATAATCCGGGTCAAATGCTTTCATCGTGATTGCTCCTTTCTCATTCAAACATCAAACCGTATGATTTGGTCAGGCTTCCGTCGTCCTCAGGAAAATACACTGATACAGGGGCTGGCGCTGTGTTGCTTTGCGGAACCTCTCCAGAACAGGAGCCAGCGCCTCACCGGTAGGGATACCGAGCACATCAGACACCCGCCGCAAGCTGCCCCTATCCATATCTTCCAAGTTACAGTTACGCTGCCTCTGCCCATATTCCTCCAGTGTTTTGGAATCCACATACTGCTTTGTATCACAGCAGTCATGCCAGCAGATACAGCTCACAAGCAGGGAAAAGAGATCGTCCATGCTCTCAGCCAGACGGCCTGTCTCACCTTCGCTGCTGTAATAGCCGATGGAGCCATCTTCCAACAAGTGGTATTCTCCGCCGGAGCCATCTCTGGCAAATGCCATGCCGGGCAGTGTGAAGGTTGCTCGACCGTCCGCCTCATCCCTAGGGGACAACTCATCCAGCAGGAAGAAGTCAAAAAGCGAATCAAATTCCTCTGCCAAATTAGGATTTTCACGCAGTATTTTCAAATAATCCATAGCTATTTCCTCCAGTTATGCTTGCGATTGATTTCTCATTGCTTCCCATCCAGCGCCTCCACGGTTTTCATGGCAGCGGAATCAAATATACACTGCCGCAAATCGCGCTCGATCAGGGCGAACACATCGGGAAGGCATTCAATCTCATCCTGATACTCATATTTCGCATACAGTTTCCCGTACTCGGAGATCCAAACCTCTGCCGGGTAGTAGTAGCCGATATGACCGATAGGCTGACACCGCTCACCGGCGGCCTGTTCGATCTCCGCCAGCTCACAGCCGGACATGTCCCGAAAATAGGCGTCCTCCAAATGGTCTTTGATCCCGTTAACCAGGTAAGGAAACAAAGCAAATTCAAAGTCAGCCGCCCAGTTCATCTTTTTCTGCTCCAGGTACCACTCACAGCACAGGCCGAAATACTTGCGGTAAAACCGCTGGACGGTCTTCATCATCGGGACGCCATGATCGGCGTAATACTGCTCCGCAATGGAGATGTCAACTTTTCGCCCTTCGTACCACCCGGCGTACTCCATCAGCTGCTTGACCTTGCTTTTGAGGTCGCCGGAGATTAGGGTGCGTTCTTTGATCATTCGAACCATCTCCTGTCTACTACAGATCAAAGTTCATTTGGATAGCCGATCTTATCCAGTCCTGCCTTGATTTCCTCCCACTCGCTGCGCCTGGGGTTCAGCGCGGCGACCAGTTCCTTTGTCACCGGCGCCCCGTCCGCAAGCCGGCGCACAGCTTCCAAAGGCAGGTCAGCGGGAAACCACTTCCCGTACTCCACATAGGTCTGTGCCTCGCCGTCGATTCTGGAGAGCAGGTCCCTGGACGCATCCTCGCCGTCCATCGGATTGCAGTGCCAGGCGATGCCATCTTTCGTCCAGACGCAGAAGGTGCTTTTCATCTTCTTGACCTCATGGCTGGTCATGAGCTTTTGCAAAGCGGTCGGCATCCCGTCGGTCAGGTCTTCGATTCAGGGGAGTTTTTCTCCCAGTCGTAGAGTTCGGAGTCCACACCGTTGATGACGCAGCCTTCGGGCGCAAACAGGACAATCATGCTTTGGCCGCTGCCATCGGTGGCAAAAAATGCCTCCCTGCCTTCGGCAGACGCATTGCTCTGGGATACTGGTTCCTTTGCACAGCGTAGTTTCCCCCCGACAGTCTTTATACCATTGCAGGCGGATCTGCTGGATCAAAAGCGTGGGCAAGTGCTACGCCCTTTTTCTTTCATCAGCTCTCATGGGTAATGCAGAAAATCTCCTTGTTCAAGTCAAAGTAGACCACCATCAGCTCGTCGGTGATTTCCGGGTTGAAAGACAGGTCCAGAATAAAGGCTTGCTGGCCGGTTTCGCCATCCACCAAGCTGCCAAAACACTTGAGCCGCAAAAAGTCCACCATCTCGATAAAAGACAGCTTGGCCGGATCGGTTCCCGGAAAAAGATCAGCCGCAATATCCGGGCCTACGTCGTCCCGGTGGAACTGCATGAAAAAGGTCACGAGGTCGTGGTAGGGGCTGCTCTCGTCCGCCAGCGCCGCTTTGATGGCGGCTTTGGCCTTTTCCGCCAATGTCTCCGCCTCATCCAGCATTTCGCCCACCGCGTCCATGGCAGAAGGATTGTCGGTCAGTTCCTCATCTACATCAAAGAAAAAGGGCAGTCCCGTGTCCTCGGGAAAGGTAAAAATTTCCTCGCCGGGCGTGTATTCAAAATCAATGCGTTTACTGTTCAGTTTCATCAGGCTATCCTCCTTATCCTGCAAGGTTGGCATAGGTAATGCCCTTCTTCAAAGAGCCGCTAACCTCTACCGCATGGCCCCAGAACATATCGTCATCGTTATAATAGGCGGTAAAACGGCCGCCGGGAGAAACGGAAACCTCGGTGAGCAGGATGCGCTGGGCAAACTCCTCCTCCGTGATGGGGGCTGTCTCCGGGTCACGGGCGCTTTCCTCATCCTGGGAAAGCCAGTTGTTGGCAAGCCCAGTCAGGTTTTTGGCCGCAAAGTCCCGCATGGCCTTGTCCCAGGTTTCCTGATCTGTAACCAGCCTCTTGGCGGCGTTGCGGGCGCGGGTCCATGAGGGCTTGCTCTCAGCATTGACCTCCAGAGAAAGGCGTACATCCTTTCCGCACCACTGGATCTCACCCTCAAAGGCATCATAGTCCTTATCCAGCGTCAGCTCACCCAGCACTTCGTCCTGGATCACCACCGGCTTGTGGTACTCGTCCAGAATGGCCTGAAGCTCCGGGCAGTCCTCATGAGCCCTGACCACCTCGGAGATGCACCAGGGCCGCGCCACCAGGTTTTGCGCCCATTCTTCCTTCATCCGGCGGATCTTCAGACGGCAGATCTGCTCGTTGCGAAAGCGTCCCCAGCCCCTTTCGCCGTCCCGCTCCTCGTTGGTGACCGGCCACTCCAGCCGCTCCTCTTTGGGGCTGGCCTTGCCGGTGTCACAGAACACCATGCCCAGCGTTACAACGGTCATTCCCCAAAAGTCTCCCTTGTTGTGATATCCTCCCCCGATACAGCGCTTGATCAGAGCGACCACTTCCTGCTCCTTAGGCTCGTACATCCCATAGAATTCCTCAAACATGGGCGCAACCTCCTTTACAGTCCTTCCAAAACCGCCGCAATCTTGGGGAGAAACTCCGGAGAAACTTCCTGTTCCAGTGCGCCTCGGTAGGCCAGCACCGCCTGCCAGGAGTAGTAATAGAAGCTGTAGAACAAGTCCGCGGGGAAGACCTCGTCCTCCTCGTAGCGCATCTCATCTTCTTCCTCGTCGTATTCCTCTGACCACAGGTATTCTTCTTTCAGCAGATCAGAGAAGCAGGGAAGGGGAGAGGCGTGTTCCATCTCATCTCCATCGTGGAAGCACTGGAGGATGCAGGCAAAGAAGTCCAGCAGCTCCCCGGCAAGGAAGCGAGCCACGGGGTTCTGGCCGCTCTCCATGAGGGCCTTCTCCAGAATCCGGTTCAGGAACACCGTGCCGAAGGGGGTGGCGTGCCACAGGGTGCCCTGGTGCTCCAGGTTGGTGGTGAACACGTAGAGGGACTTTTTGACTGACGCCAAATCACGCATCTGTTCCAGGACTGTCAGGTGAGCGGGAAAATCCGTCCCCCGGCCATAGGCGGTGGTGAGCCGATGCCACGGGACATCAGCGACCTTGAGCTGGCGGATGTAGGTTTTGTTTTCTTCTGTCATGTCGTTGCCCTCCTTATCCCGCTGTCTGACTGCGGTACATCTTCTCCAGCGTGGTGTACCACCGTTTCAGCATGGTTTCCAGACTGGTTTTCCCGCTGCGATCTGTAAAAACAAGAAACTTTTGCAGCAGTCTGGGGAACAGATATTTGCCCGCTTTTGTCAGGTCCTGATTGAGATAGACCATCCGAAGGATACGGCCTTGCTGGTCCAAAGGGTTCTTTTTCAGCAGTTCCTTGTCAAAGCAGAACCGAAGGAACACCACATTCTCATCATAGAAGTCCTCCACCACAGCCGCGCCAATGCTGGTGTATGTGATGTCGTACACCAAACGGCTCCAGTCAAATTTCTCGGCATAGAGCAGTTTCAGCGCCTTCTCCCAGTGTTCCTCCGGGATCACCAGCATCCTGTGCTGGGCGGTGCCGGAGTAGCCGCGGTAGACGGGTTCCGGCTGCCCCAGCAGTTCGCTCACACTGTCGGCATAGACGAAGCACAGTTCCTCATCGAACAGGCCGCCGATAAAGTTGCCGTTGCAGTACAGCATATAGTTCTTGAACTTGGCGGGAGAAAAAGAGAGGTTGTATTCCTGCGAGTCCAGGATTTTATATACCTTGTTCAGAAAGTCTATTGATATCATGGCATTGCTCCTTATCCTTCAAACCCACCCTCGATCATAGGACTTACTTCCTCTGCTGCTTTACTTGATAGGGAACGGTTCGGCCCAGCACCCGGCCCTTGCCAACGGAATTGGCCCCCTCATAAATCAAGAATTCCGCATTGTGTTCCAGCGGGCCGTAGTCCACAGTATCCGGGTAGAGGGGCTGGGCATTCCCCAATGCCGGTTCATCAAATACACACTCGGTTCCATCCAGGAAGCATACACCCAGATACTCAGCGGTTCCCACGACTACAAAATGGGGGCTATACTTTCCGCTGACCAGGCTGGGGGGAGCCTTTCGTTTGCCGATCCAAAAGATGACCTCCACATGGAGCACCGCCCGGTTTTCATCTGTCCCGATCATGCCAGTCCCTCCATTCCAGCTTACTCTCCGAATCGCTCGGCAGCATCCTGATAGACGGTGATGCTCTTTGCCACTTTCTTTTTCTGGCTGCGAATGTGGAAGTAGCCCCGCAGAACGCGCTTCAGTTCCGGGTTTTCCACCTTGCGGGGCAGTTGTTCCAAAGCCATCATTGGCTTACTCCTTTTTAATCTATCCCACAATGGTGGTTGCCTTGACGGTCAGATTTTCGAAATCCATAGCGATCAGCTTCTCGGCGGCCTGTGGGGTACACATGAACCAGGTGCTCACGCCCCAGGCGTCCATCCTTGTGACGGTGAAGAAGTCAGTTTGGGCAGAAGTAGGTTCTCTTGCGTCAATATAGTAGTCGGAGTAGAGATACACCAGATCCACCTCCCGCTCCGGAAGCCACCTGGCCCGGCGCGCCCGGAGCTTGCCGCTTTTCAGTGTCTTCTCTCTGGGATTCTCGAACCACTTCAGCTCCTTGATCTTCAGGCCGGTGAAGGTATCCATCAGCCGCTGGGCGATCTCCCGGTGGGTAAACACCCCGCAGTTCCAGGGGCCCATCAGCCAGGTCATGATAAAGTCACCCACCTTGCTGCCGGGAGCAGGGGGCCCATAGACGCTCTCATCCGCCCACATGACTTCCATCTTTTCGCATTGATCAGGCTGGGGACAGGACCGCTTGTTGCCGTAGCGGTACATGATATTCACATAGCCGTAGTCCTTGCCGGTCCGGTCATGCCCGACGGATTCTATTTTATAAGCGGTTATGGACATTGCAACTCCACCTCCTGGGCCAGTGCAAAGTCATTAGGGTTCATCCTAATCAAGTTGATCCTGCACCTCTTTGGGCAGGTCATTCCACAAAATATCATATGTAAACTCCCGGATCTCCGGATAACACTCCCGCGCGGTCTGTTCCGCAATATTCCGGTCGAGATAGTGCATCTCCTGGTGGAAAAACCAGTTGAGCTTTTCCATGAGCCGGTAGAGACGGATCTGTTCTTCTTGGGTCATGGGGTACCTCCTTAGAGTGTCGGAAGATGGAACGGCTGTACTCATGCCAGCTCCGCATCCAAAATCTGTACTTGTTTTCCTTCCTCGTTCACATAGTAAAGCGCAATGTAGTCAATGCCATCCCGCTTGACCTGCTCCCAGGGCATCCGTCTGCCGCTGAGCAGTTCCACGGTATCCGCCTCGTCCGCCTCGAAACCCTCTTTTTCATCCTCATAGTCAATGCTGTAGCCCAGCTCCAGCACTAGTTTGGAGGCGGGGATCTCATACCGCTTAAGGGGGCGGTGTTCCAATTCAGCCGGATCGTGTTCATCACAGAACAGATTGTCATAGCCATGCCGCCCGCCGTCGAAGATAATGAACGCCTCGCCGCTCTCCGGGTCACGGGCCGCCACCAGTCCGGGGGCCTCGTCACTATCTACAATATAGGATTGAGGCTCCCCCTTCACTGTAAGCAAGTCTCCGTAGTACCACACCTCCAGCAGTTCATTGCCGGTGGTGGAACACAATGTCACGGTGGGCAGACGCTTCTCGGCCCACTCCTTCACATGGCCGGTGAGCCAGGTAGGATATTTTTCAGTCATCGTTTCGGCCTCCTTACAACATCCAAGACATAACACTGGTCACAATCAGCACGATCCCCAGCAAGAAGAATATCACCCGCCGGGAGCCGCGGCCATAGCGGTGGGAGTCCGGCTTGCCGGTGGGGTCGCAGAGCCAGTTCCAGCTCATGATCGCACCAATCAGCAGGACAGCGCCGATGATCAGTGTCACCCAGCTCCAATGCTCCTGCAAAAAGGCTGTAATCTGCTCACTGTTCATTCAGGTTTCTCCTCTCTTTATCCCTGCATATCCGCACCAATGGGCCCCTTTTTCAGTATTCCATCCACAGTGACCACATGGCCCCAGAACATATCGTCGTCCTCATACCAGGCGGTAAAACGCCCGCCGGGAGATACTGTAAACTCGGTGAGCAGGATGCGCCGGGCGAACTCCTCCTCCGTGATGGGGTCTTTCTCCGGGGCCCGGTCGGTCTGGTCATTGTCTGCCAGCCATTCGTTGGCCTGAGCAGTGAGCGTCTGAGCAGCCATCGCCCGTAGGGACTTGTCCCAGACTTCCTGATCTGCCAACAGGTTCTTCATCACATTGGTGACGCGGGTCCAGGACGCTTTCTTTTCAATCTCCACATCCAACGAGATCCGGACTTCTTTTCCCATCCACTTACAGGTTCCCTCGAATATGCTCATCTCACGATCCAGTGTAAGGGTTCCCAGCACTTCGTCCTCCAGAAGAATGGGCTTTGTGTATTCCGCCCAGATCTCCTCCAGTGCCGGACAGGGTACGCCTTCCTCCAGCACCTCCGTGACATACCACTGAGGTTCATAGAGGGCATCACCTTTCCAGCCGCGGGCTTTGATCCGGTAGACCTGGCCCTTGGTAAACCGCTTGGAATAGTCGCCGGCATCCCGCTCCTTGTCCGTCAGCGGCCAGCTCAGGTAGCATCGGCCGGAGATCACCTGTCCGGTCTGGACATCCGCCATGGCGAGGGCATGGGTATGCGCCGCCCAGTAGGTATCCAGAAAGGTTTTATCCGCGCTGACACCGTCCTGAATCAGTACCAGCTTTTCCTCATCTTCCGGGGCGTACAGGGCAACAAAGTCCTTGATCGTTCTCTTTTTCATGGCGTTCTCCTTACGCAAATACTTGCTGGTATTTCTCTCTCAGTTCCTTCGGTGCCGTCTTGATAGCCTTGCTGCCACCGTTTTCGGAGGCAGGGCCCCAGATGGCCCAGAGCAGGCTCTGCCAAGCGATGGCCCGGAATTTCGGGTCTTCGTTTTCTTCCGGCAGGAGATAAGCGGAAAAGCGTCGCTTGACTTCCAGCAGTGCATCCAGGCTTTCCCCATTGGCGATTAGGCTGCGGAATTCTCTGGCAGGCTCCAGCCACTGCATAGACAATGCGCCCCGCACCAATACCTCCAGCGTCCATGGTTGAAACCCAAACTTTCGGATCAAGGCATGAAGGAATTTCCCTTGCAGAGAGGAGTGCTCGTCATCACAGAGATCCAAATACTCCGCCACCAGCGGCGCCCACTGTTCTCCCTCCAGCCCCAGAGCGAACACAGCGAAAGTGCCGGGCATGGCACAGGCTTCATCCGCGAGGTTTTGGTACCACTCAAACTCCCGCATAGCCAGACGAGCGTATCGCTCCATAGCCGGATGAAGATTGGGGTGCTGCACAGCACAGGCAAAGAGCTGATTGACTCCCTTTTTGGGCAGGCCGGGAATAGGCAGATAGAGTTTTTCCTTCCCACGGAACTCCACCGAGTAACTGCGGGGAAATTCCTCCTGCTCCAACACCGCACACAGGTAGTCCAGGATTTCAGCATAGCACTCCTCGGTGGAGTCCCTGGCGGTGATGCGGATGGTAGCAAACGCATCATTGGCCGATGCGGTGAAATGCTCCGTCTTACGCCGCTGGATGTCCTTTGGCAATTTGCCGCTGCCAGCTGTTTTCAGCTGCTTCACCATATCCGGGCGAAGCTGGGAAACCAGGCCGAGGATATGTTCGGTGGTAAGGGATTCAAAACTCTGTCCATACACCGTATGGCAGACCGCTACATAGCAGGCAAAGCGCAGCAGACCTTCGTCCACATCCTCCGGACGCAATTCCGGCCACACGGTGCAGGGCGGAAAGACGGTAAAGCCATCATCCCGCTCTCCCACAAGAAAGTAGCGTTCCTGCACCTGCTTTTCGATGTGCTGTTCCAACTGATAGCGGATCTCCTGCCAGCCCACCAGCCGCCGCATGGCGTCGCAGAGGGAAACAGCATCCTCGCAGGGAAATCCCTTCAAAGGCAGTTTGGACAGATACCGCTCCAGGAGCTGGCTGGGAAGAAAGGGCGTTCCGCTTTGGTTCCGAACGACCACCGGATAGCCGGAATGGTTTTCCTTTGCAGTTCCATCCAACACATCCTGGATGCACTGATCGGCGTGTTCCAGCACTTCGGGGTTCGTATCTGGTTTCTGGATCAAATAATAACGACCTTGTACGCCGTCGCGTTTCGGCAAACTCATAGCAGGCCACCACTTCCTTCCAGGTTCTCCGTTATCGGAATAAGAATCTGTCGGTAAAGATCCTTCAGTTCCTCCGGAGCTGCTTCCATCACTTTCTGACCACCCTTGGCGCTGGCTTTGCCCCAGATCACATAACAGACCGTTTCCCATGCGTATTGCAGCACTTCCTCCAGGCTGGCTTCTGTTTCCTCGGTGGGTTCCTCATCATCGTCATCCTCGTCAGAGGAAAAACCGCTTGGAACGATCTCGGACAGGTGGATTTTTGCCTCCAGCAGAGCGTCCAGGCTTTCTGCGTTTGCCATCCACGCGGCATAGTCCTTGGAATACTTCATGTTCTGCATGGACAGCACCCCACGGACAAACATAGGGACCGTATCGGCGGTAAAACCGAACTGTTTCACATACTCCCGGAGGAATTTTTCCTGCAAGTGGGAGTGCTCATCATCGCAGAGATCGAGATAATCCCATACCAGCTGCCGCCACTCCTGCCCCAGCATTCCCAGGGCGAACACAGCAAAACTTCCGGGGAGCGCGCACTGCTCATCGCTGAGATTGGTGTACTGCTCATACTGCCGCATGGCAAGGCGGGCGTACCGCTCCATCAGGGGATGGAGGCCGGGGTACTGCACGGCACAGGCAAAGAGCTGGTTTATTCCCTTTTTGGGCAGACCTGTGATGGGAAGATACCGCTTTTCCGGACCTTTGAACTCCACCGCATAGCTGCGGGGAAAATCCTCCTGGGAAAGAAGCTCGCACAGGTAGTTCATCACTTCGCAGCAGCATTCCTCTGTGCTGTCCTTGGCAGTGATGCGGATCACGGCAAAGGCATCGTTGGCCGATGCGGTGAAGTGCTCTGTTTTCCTCTTTTGCAGAGAGATCGGCAGCCTGCCGGTCCCATGTTCCCGGAGCTTTTTCACCATATCAGGACGGACTTTCTCCACCAATCCAAAGAGGTAATTGGTGTCCAGATACTCAAAGTCCAAACCATACACTTTATAGCTCACCGCCACATAGCAGGCAAAACGCAGCAACGGCTCCGGGACCTGCTCTGCACGAATACCTGGTTTCAGGGAATACTCCCGATCCCAGAAGCGATCATCTTCATCGCCTGTTGCAACAAAATACTTCTCTTGTAGCTCCCGTTTCAGCATATCAAGTAGATGGTGGTCAATTTCACCCCAGCGGCTCTGGCGGCGCAGGTTTTCGCTGAAGGCGATGGCCTTTTCCGCGTCAAGGGTCTCAGCCCGCTGCGCTTCGGTCCATGTCCGAAGCAGTTGCCACACCTCAAAGGGCGCGCCTTCGCTGCTGACCACTACCGGCGGCCAGAGGGAATCAAGCCGCGTGATTCTCCCGTCAATGGCATCCTGGATACACTGGTCAAAGAGCGGTTGCAGTTCTTCCTGCACCTCGAGCTTCATCCAGTAACAGCGCCCGTCCGCACTATTTCGTTTTGGTAAATTCATATCAGGCCACCTCTTTCCGAACAATAAAAAATGCCCCACGCCGCACTGTCATAAAGACAGGCTGACGCAGGGCATGAAGAAGCCGCGTTGAAGGAGCCGCATCCACCAGCGGATGTAGTTTCTTCAACAACCAAAATATTTTTTTCGTATCTTAAAGCAGCAAATTGCTGTCCAATATATTGATTCATCGCAGCACCCTTTTTGTTCACATAGCATTGTTTTTTATTATACCACATATTGTTTTATTCGGAAATATTTTTCTTACCCTAAGTTGTTTTATATTCACCAAAAATTGATACGCATTAACCTCACACTCACCTTCTTTTTTTATAGATAACTGTCTAATTTTTTCTCTGATTATTATAGTTCTTCAAGTGATACCTTCTCTTCATATGTCATATTGCCATATCCCATATGCCACCAAGAAAACAAACTGATCCCTTGGTGGCGTATCTTCTAGCTGCTGTCTATCAGCGTATATAAAAGACTGCTTTTTCCTCCGTTTTCACGCCACCTCTGTTCCTTTTTTATAAGCCCAGCCTTTACCAGATCCTGAATCGCCCGTTCTACAGTTCTCCGTGATAGGTTTAATTCCTTTGCGATAGTGCCAATCGCAGGATAGCATTGTCCGTCTGTATTACTCCGGTCCTTCAAATACATATACACAGCTTTAGCCCGATGGGGCAGATCTGAAGAATAAATTTTAGAAAAATAAGCCATCTGTTCTCCTCTCTGCTAATCGGTTCTAAGAGGTGGTCTTCGAGTAGCTGCCTTATGCTGTTTTTCCTTCGCTGTCTCTCCATGAGCCTTTCCTCCTAAAAAAGAAGCCTCCTCCAACTTTCCGCTTTCAACAGATCCCCTCCATAAGTCTTCCTCATCAAAATCAGACCGCCTTACTATTTCCTCCTCCAATTCCAATCGGTCAGCATATACAACCTCTCTTGCTGCCTGTTCCGGGACTTCATAAACCTCCTCAAACCGGATACCCCATTTAAAAAACAAAGGAAGTCTTGTTTTCATAGGGCATACCCCTGTCTTAGCAAGAATGAAATTCCCTTTTGGCAAGGTCTTTAACTCCTCCGGCGCCATTAATGGTCTGCTCATCATCTGCAGGCTCTGGCTGGGGTCATTTTTTCCTCTGGATATAGAACCAGACAACACCGTTCTGTTTCCCAATGCTTTTGATAAGATTTCTGCGCTCTCTGAGTTTGGTGCAAAACCTCCAAACAAAATATCCTGGCAGTTATCGATGATAATACTGGAACCTTCTTTTCCATAATTCTTTTCCAACTGCGCAAAGCTCTGAATGATAGGAACCATGCTGATCCGTCTGGAACGGCCTGCAGAAAACATCATCTCCATGGATTCAATTTTTGGTATGGTTCCGATTTCATCCGCAAACATCATGACTCTGTTGGGCAACTTTCCTCCATGTTCATCTGCAATCGTCAACATTTCTCGGTAAAGCTGCTGTAAAAACAAGGATACCATAAAATACTTCGTGTTATCCTCTTCCGGCAGCACAATAAAAATTGCTGACTTTTCCCTACAGAATGTTTCCGTGTCCAAGGTACTCTCAAAGCACAGGATCTGTTCCATTTCAGAATCCAGAAATGCATTCAATCTGGACATGGTTGTGGATAGCACAGAGGCCATTGCCTGATCCGCAGAATTTAAAGCTGCTCCTGCAAACCACTTCGCCTTGTGAGTAGGTGGCAGCTTATCCATAAGTAACTGGAACAGGCTCCGGTTCTTCACTGGGGATGGCGCCAGAAGATCCTGAATCAGCTTGAACACAGAAATGATATGGCGTTTCTCTGGCGGGCAATACTCTGCAATCAACAGAATCACAGAAGTCAGCAAACCTTCTGCTGCATCATAGAAAAAAGCATTTTGTCCATAACTGCTGGCAGAAGCCCCTTCAGAGCAGATGATTGTTTTAGCTGTAATTTTCGCATACTTCTCTGCTCTTGCCTTTGCTGCCAGATTTTCAGGATTCTTTAAATACTCATCCATGTATTTATTAACCAGCGTCAGGATATTGTTGCCATCAGAACGGGTGGGATTTCGTAAATCCAGAATGGAAATCCGATAGCCATAATATTCCTTGGCTATACCTGCATAATTACGAAACAGATCGCCCTTCGTGTCTGTGGTGAGGAAACTCATTCCAGAAGCACAGGCATATTCGATATTAGGGTATAAGAAGTTTGCGGTCTTACCCACTCCTGCTGCCCCGATCATGAGACAGTGAATATCTCCACTGTCTACCAGTGCTGTGATGGAATTTCCTTTCTTTTTGTATCCAACTACCAGCCCCTGCTCTTTTGGTAGATGCTTTCCTGCTCTCCATTGCTCCGGTTCATATGGTACATGAGCATACGTTTCCCGTATTTCCTTTTCCGTTGCAAACCGTGCAGTTCCATACTGCCCGTCTCCTACCGTTCTCGATTTAATTCCGTTTAAGGTATAATGATTTGATATCATTACCAGACTGCCGATTACAGCGAACATCCACAAACCTATACAAATAAATATAATGACTCCCTGTATCCTACTCCCCTCCTCTCACATCATCTGTATAACTGTCTGCTGTCTGTTCATATATTCCGGCGGTGGCTTCTTCAGCTCTTGAAGATCCTCATTCCAATCCTTAAGATTTGAAAAAAGCGAGAATACCATATGGTATCCCCGCTCAGACAGGTTTTTCTTTATCCGTTCCCTTGCCTGGATTCCCGCCTTATCATGATCCAGACATAAAGCAATTTGGGAGATGTGCGGTGCATCATTCAAAAGCTGCATCAACGCATGTTCTGCCACCCCACAGAGTGCCACATAACTATGATCCATCCACCCCTTTTGATACATGGAAATAAAAGACAGCATATCAATCGGTGCCTCAAATACATACACGGTATTACTCTTCCCAACCCAACGAAAACTGTACCTTGGATCACATCCTTCTACATTCCCCTTAAATGGTTGTCCCTTCTGACAGGTTCCCCTTTTATGTGCATGGCGTGGGATTCCATCTGAATCAAAACCCACAAACACAACATTATGATATTTAACATCTTCATAAATCATGTGTTTTCCTGCAAATACAGATACTACTTTAGGATCCACACACCTTGTCTTTATCAGATACGCAAAAGCACGGTGCATGGTCTGGTTCGCCTCTGGAAGTACAAATGGCTTTTTCGGTTCTGGTTGCTGATTCACGCTTTCCCGGTATGCAACTCCCTGTTCTCCACCAAGCAGCATTGTAACTGCATCCGGAAAGCTCTGGTTATAAAACATCCGCACAAAGTCAATGGCACAGCCTCCCTTTTCTGTCGCGTGATCATACCATCGATTTCCCCTCACTGTAATACTGTGATCACTGGCCAGGCGCTTTTCTCTTCCAGAACGAAGCAGCTTTTCCCCCTGCCTGGAAAGAAAATCTTCCAGATCCACCGCATTGGCCCTCTGTTTCTGTTCTTCCGTAAAATAAACAAATTCTCCCATGCCATCCTCCTTCGTCAATAAATACCTTGTGCCGGCTCCTGATCATCCCTATGATGTCCTTGAGCCTGCTTTTTCTCTGACAGTTTCCTGCGTCGTTTCCGGTCAATCTGATACCGCTTCATTTCCATTGGTCTCTGTACTTCTTCGCAAAACAGCTTTTCCAGATGATGAAGCAGTCTGGTTGCTGCCAGAAACAAGGACGGATCCTGATATGCATCCAGATGTTCCAGTAAAAAACTGGCATACAGATTTCCTTGTTCTGCCGATGCTGTCAGATATTCCACTGCCTTTTCCCGATCACGGGAAACATCTCTGCCACAGAGATATAACTTTCCCAACACATACTGAGCATACTGGTTTCCTTTTTCCGCACATAGTCCCAGGTAATGTACTGCTGTTTCCACATTTTTCGTTACATGTTCTCCTGAAAGATATAACTTCCCTAACTGATAAAAGGCCCATTCATTTTTCTGCTCCGCTGCCTGTTGAAGCCATTTCATTGCCACTTCCACTTGAGGAGAAAACTCTTCCCCCTTGAGATATAGCATTCCAAGCCGATACTGCGCATATGGATTTCCTTTTTCCGCTGACAGGCTGAGCCACTTCACAGCCGCTTCCACATCCTTCGGTATTTCCTCCCCCAAAAGCAACAAACATCCCATCCGATATGCAGCATATTCATTTCCAAGTTCTGCTGCAGAGCGGAACCATTTCATGGCCTGATCCATATCTTTATTAAAATACACACCATCCTGGTATAATTTCCCCAACACATACTGGGCGGCTGAGTGCTCTGCATTTGCTGCTTTTGTAAGCCATTCCACTGCCTGGCCGCTGTCTCCACTTCCCGTTTCCAGCCAGAGTGTTCCAAGTGCATACTGAGCATTGATATTCCCCAGCTTTGCAGACTTTTCCCAATACCTGGCCGCCCCCTCATCATCTTTGCTGGTTCCCGTTCCAGTATGAAGCATCTGACCAATCCGGTACTGGAGTTTATCATCATGACTTTTTTCTTCCAGAACCACAAAACCGGAATACGCATTCTGAAATCTCCACTCTGCCTGCTGTAAATCCGGCTCTGTACCAAAACCATCCCTATACATCTTCGCCAGTTCCAGGCTGGCATAAGGATTCCCCTGCTCTGCTGAACTCATATATAGAGAAAACGCCCGTATATCATTTTGCTCCACCCCCCGGCCCCGCCGGTAAAGCCCAGCCAGAGAATACTGGGCATACTTATGATCCATTGCAGCCGCCTGAGAAAACCAGTGTGCCGCCTTTTCATACCATTTCTGTGCCAGCCCCACATCCGCATCCCGTCCCAAGCCATCCGCAAACATTCGACCAAGGTCGTGCATGGCAAACCCATTCCCCTGCTCTGCTTCCTGAAGGAACTTCTGATATGCCTTTTCAAAATCCTGCAATGTAGAATCGCTGCCATACAAATAATTCCTAGCCTGTATATATCCATCTGTCCACCAATTGGAACTGGATTTTTCTTTTCTGCCATTAGGAAAAAGCTCTTGCTTGACTTCCTCCACCGCATAGTCCGAATCTAGTTCCCCTGTCAGCTCTGCTACCGGATCTGGTTCTTGTATAAAAAAATCGTCCTTTGGTTCTGAGTATCCATCTTCATTCTCTTCAAACAAAAAATGATGACTGCCAAGCCTCAATGCTTCTGCAATCACCATATTTTTGATACTTTTTAATTTAGGCTGTTTTGATAAAGGCGGTAATTCTTCCGTCTGTTTTCGGTAGGTCTTCACAATCTCATCCTCCCATAGCCCCCATTCCCGGTACAGGGCAGACACCCGGTCATCTTTCTCCAACTCGTCTACGATGTGATCGACCAGATCCTTCACATCTCTCTTCAGGTAGCCATAAACCTTTTTCCCACCTGTATTCTGCAGCCGTTTAGAAAGCTGCATCATACTGGTTTCAATTTCCGAACTCTTAAGCGTCCCCGCCCGTATTTCATCTATCCATGTCTTCATTACAACTTCCGACCGTTCCTTTAAATCCATACGAGACTGCGCCTGTTCCTCATAAATATTTGCAAAATCCTGACGGAAAATATCATGCGCCAGCTCAGAACGCATGGCCTCAATCGACTGCTTTGTCAGATACCCTTCTCCATCTTTTACTGAGTACACCAATAGATGAACATGGGGATGATGGCTTTCATTATGAAATGCAGCGTACCATTTCAGATTGGCGCTGTCAATTTTCATATGCTTACACAGCATTGCCCGTTTGGAACGCAGCAATGCCATCCACTGAACAGCACTGTCATACCCTAACCGGGCTGCATCCTCGCGCCGAAGGGAAATCACATGGGTCCACACAATTCCCTTGTGATCTGCCACTTGATTCTGCACCTGTCCAAGAACCACCGGTTCTCCCTCATCTGTAAACAGACCATGCTCACCAATCTTTTCTACACGGGGACGATGCGCCAGATAATCCACATAATTTTTTCGCGTCGCTGCTATATCAAGATTTTGTTCCAATACACAGGAAATAAATTCCGAGGCATTTTCGATTGTTGGTTTTCTTTGATAATCTTCATACTCCAGCATTTCTTTTGTCGCCGGAAAATCCTGCAGGAGCTGATGCACTAACTTCTTTTGACTCACCGTTGCTGGGAGGTGCTTTTTACTTGTATCAATTTTCTCTACCCCTTTCCGCGTTCCAATGTAATGGACATAATTTTCTTTCTGAGATGGTTTTGCATCTTTTAAATATCGGGAAGTAAAAATAAGTTTTGCCATGTTACTCCTTTTTAGAAAGCAAAAAGGAACCTATGGCTTATCACACACCATGGCTCCTTTTACATTTTATCACATCTTCTTCCGTTACATAGTTTCAACATTTGAACATATCATGTACATTGCTTGATCCAGTCAGAAAGAAAGTCCATCTGCTCTTTCGTATGAAACCAGTGCTCCCCGTTTTCCATAACTGTAAGTGTTGCTCCGATTCTATCTGCAAACTCAGCTATTGTTTCATACGATGTTAAGTTATCCTTTTCTCCATACAGAATGTGCGTTGGAACAGTCCAGGTAACAGGATGCTCCCTCACATAACAAAGATAAGCCCAGGAAAGTGTTTCCCCAAAGGATGTCGGGATTTCTTTCTGTTTCTGCAAATCATCTTCGGTCACATTCGCCCACTGCATCATATTCCGAATCAATCTTTCCATATCTACAACCGGAGAAATAAAGTATGCCTTCTCTATTTTGCTGTCTGCCAAAGCACTCATAGCAAAGAAAGCACCAATGCTGTTCGCAATCACTGTTACTGTTTCATATGTTCCGCATAGGTTATCAAACAATCTGGGGAACTCTTTTTTCGCTTCCCAAGGTAACTGTGAGGAATAGTCAAAACCAATTACATCATATTCTTCAAAGAGCGCTTTATAATACTCTGCCTCTTTCGGATTTCCACCTTTACCATGTATATACAAAATTGCCTTGTCCATTTATTTGTTTTCCCTTCGCAATACCTATTTTTTCTTTTTGGGTTTGGGCAGCGGCAGTTCATCATACATCGCGTGGAACAGTCCTGTCAAAAATTCTTTCTGATCAACCTCCTCTACCAGCAGCATCTCTTTTGCTCCCTCATAAGGTACTTCATATACCGGATCTGTCATATAGGCAATTGCTGACTTTGTGGGTTTTACAAGCAGTCTGTCATCATAAATGCCTCCTACGATCTTGCCACGATAATAAATAATAAATTCTCCCATCATAGTCCGATATGTAATTTCATCCAACTCGGACAGCTGCTCTAAAACAAATTGTAAATAATTTTTACTTGATGCCATCGTTTACCTCAAACCAAATTTTGTGTAAGAATACATTACATTCTTAATGCCCTCGATGTTTCTCTTTTTTCTTTTTTTGTTTTAAATCAAACATTTTTTTCTCTTCTGCCAATTTGTCTTCCCGGCTTTTAGACTTACGCTGCTGTTTCCTTTGTTCCTGCTGCAGCTTTAGTGCTTGCTGAGATTTTGTTCCAGTGCCCCTATCCAACATTTGTTTATGAATTTCACGCTGGAGCTTCTTTGGGTTTTTTGTTAGTTCCTTTTCAGTAACCTCCACAGATGGACTAAATTGCAAACGATCATATTCCTTTAGCACAAACTCCCAAATCTCATAGTCCTTTGGTTCAGTTCCAAATGTTACTTTGGAAACGGAAAGTTTCCCATTTTCAACTCTCTCAAAAATACCTACCCAAAATGGTTCCTCAAAAAACACTGTCAGCATGCCTGTCCTTATACTCATGGCAATCCCTCCTTAATGATTGAAATGAGCAAAGAATGGACAACCCGGAGGGGCAGGTTACTTACCCTGATATACAGGACGGCCGGGCTACCTACCGGCTCTGGTATGCATCACTGCATACGTTGCGTTTTTATCTTTACTTTTATAATCAAGCCTCCTCGGCCAGATTAACACATATAATTTTTCTGTTTCTGATTAAAACCAACTAGTCTTTTCATCTCTAAATTTAGGCATATCACTATCCTCATAAGGATTATAATTGTTTAAGTTACATCCAAACTCCTTTAATGATTTTATTTTATTATCTGCTGTCCATACAATCAAGGACATTCCGTCAAATTCCTCTATATTCCCATTATTCATTTCATTTTTAAAATACCACTCTACAACCGTCTGGTTATCTTTATGAAAGAACTGCTTGATCTTCCACTCCATCACCTTGCCACGTGTATTCCATTCATTAAACCAATGTTTTACAACTTGACGGTTATTATATTTTGGACTCCAGCTTTCAGTATAAATCACGTCTTCCGCAAAAATGTCATCCATACCAAGATCCTGTTGTGTAAGCCACATTTTGAACCATAGTTGAATGATTTGTTCTCTCTCATTCAAAATTCTACACCTCGATTCATTTCTTAGTATATTATAATCGATGAGTTATTGCATCGTAAAGGACAAATCTATTTTTTATCTCTTCTGAAAATTCATCACACAACTAGAGGGAAGTACAAATAAATTCTCTTTCCATCGTTTCCTTTCCAACAATATCTACACATCCCGCTTTTGATAATGATACGCATCTTCAAACTTCACAGTTCCATTGATCCGTCTCACTTCATCAACACATTTTACGTGCAGCCTGTTTAAAGATTCTTCATCCACATCATGGGTGTAGGCAATTACCTGTGAGAGCTTGGACAATTCCACTGCTATCTTAAAGTCCATCCTGGCCAGACGGTTCTCACTATCCTGAACGGTTCCCGTAAGCACAGAAGCCAGTGACTGCAAAAAATAATTTTCTGCTTTTCCTGCAAGAAGATATCCCATATAGAATTTAAGTGCTTCTGCTACAAATTCGTTTCTGGAACGCACATTGGCAGTCTCCAACAACCCGTCTGCCTGTTCTAATATAGCTTTTTCAATATAAATCCCAACACGGACTTTCGCATTTTCGCTCCCCATCGTTCCCTCCTTACCAGGTATTCACAAACTCTCTCTCATTTCCTCCAAAATCCTGCCACTTTCAAAAATCCAGCACCATTCTTTCGACCGCCTTTTCCAAAAGTATTCAAACCAGATTTCCCGAACGGCTTTGCCGGTCGGTGTTTTCCAGGGGTAGGCTGCCAAAAGCAGCATACCCCCTTTAACCTGCACACGTTTCGACCCTGCCAACCACTCAGGAATCCCATATCCCCCGTGTTCTTGCTGTTTCCATAACCTTCTCTCACATTTGCCCAACACCGCTTAAAATCCTCGTATGGGTACCACGATGCCACCTAGCTGTCCAAAGCCCGACACAGGGGCACACAGGGGGCTACACGGGGATGTCATGGATGACTGGGGATTCCGTTTTCTTTTTTCTGGTTATCATACGATTTCTGATTCTTCCAGCTGGGACTCCTCCCGTCTTGCAGTCCGATCAGCTCTACGGGTACGTTCTCTGGTGGATATTTCTCTTGCCACCTTGTCATCAATATATTCACGGGTAGCCTGCGGGACATATTTTTCATACAGTTTCTGTACTGTATCATTTAATTCCCCCTGAAGATTGGTGTCCCTTTTTTCCATGTGGAACTTTAACGCATCCAATTTTTCTGTGTTAAAACTGACATTGATCGTAGTATTTCTCATTTCAAATCTCCTTTTTCTTTCAGAAAGCAAATCAGGCGGCTGCTCACACAGCCGCCCGATCTCGTTTCATCAGGTTCTTAAATAATGGATTAGTTCAATGGCATCTGCAAGACCCGCCTTATAATACCTCAAACGCTCCTGTTCCGGTATATCCATTTTAGCCATAAGCTGGTCATCCAACCATTGCCGGTCATCCTCTGAAAGGCTATTGAGAATTCGATCCATGCGGAGGACATGTTCCTTGGTCTCTGTGCAATAAGCGGGAACCTTGTCCTCTTCACTTTTTCTCTTCAGCTCCAGAACTCGTTCTTCGATTACCTGATTTAACTGATCCATAATCTCATCCATCGGTTACTTCCCTCCTTTCAGCCACACACAATACCGAACTTTTTTCTAAAAGTCGATATCACATATCCATAAACTGTCCAGGCAAATCTGCACAAATTTCATTTTTAGCTGCCTCATTCCGGAATAGTTGCCAGCCTTCCAAAAGCATACAGATGGCTGTTCCAGTAAGGAGAAGTAAGGTCCGCATAGCCAATAGGCGAACCACAATGCAGCATCCTAGAGCCTCCAACATAAATCCCCACATGGCTGACCGCCCCTGCAGATGCATAAGTTCCCGTAAAAAACACCAGATCTCCGGGTCTAGCTTCCTCTCTTGACACAATCGCACACTGGTCATAAATCCCCTGAGCTGTTGTTCGGGAAAGGTGATACACCCCGGATCTCGTGTAGACCCAACAGATATATCCACTGCAGTCGAAACTGGTGTCTGGAGAACTACCGCCCCATACATAGGGATAACCAATATAACGGGTTGCCTCTGCCATCAGCGCGGAAAAACTCCCATCTCCCATAGCCTGTCCGGGAGGAAGACCGTTTCCACCTGGTACACTCACACCGTATTTTGCCAGCATATAGATGCGCTGTACATTCGTTTTATCTTCCAGAGAAACCTCCTGGTTTAATTCTGCAGCAAGATTTCCGTAGACCATATTCAGGCTTTGGATTGGAATTGCAACTGTATAGGTTTCTCCCTCTTCATCCTCCCTCTCCTCATACTCTACAAAACAATCTGCGAATGCCCGATAGTCCCCCTCATCCATCCGAGGGTGCTCCTTACCAAAAAACAGGGCATAAAAAATCGCTTTTACCTGGTAGGGATCTACTTCTTCGGCTTCTGCCATACCATTAATTTCATTTAACACCCCATCCAGTTTTTCAAAACTGTCCTGCATATTTTCGATGTACATCCGATACTCTGCTGGCACCTTTGAGGACAAATACCCTCCATGAAAGGACAGCTGGACAGCAGAAATGTTATGGTCTACAGTCCCAGAAAGCGTGCACATAATCATGGTGGCAATTAAAATAACAGGGGTTACTAATGCTGCAATAACAGAAAAAACCACAGTCCGCCCATTCCGGTCAGATAGGGTAAGCGCTACCAGTTTTGCTGTCACAGCGGCAGCTGAGACGGCCATAAAATCACTCCTTCCACACTTTTTATCGAGATATTCATCTGACGCATCAGGATTTATTTCATTCCATCATAGCCCCCATATGAAACAGGCTCTGCTGATAGAAGTCTCCCTCTCTTTCCTGTTTCTGTACAAGCTGATAAGCATGTTCGATTGCGTCCTCCAGAAACTGGGTTTCAAACCCTGCCGTTTCGTACCCTTGCCAGATTACATTGGAATAATAGTCAGAGGGAATTCCAAATGAATGCCCTGGTGTCATCACATAAACCATGGCCGGAACAATTTTTCCATCCAGTTCAATCTCCAGCATCTGCTTATCATAGAAATTCGGATACCCTTCATAAAGATCCAGCGATGCCTCGTCTTTCTTCTGAATCTCCCAGACCAGTACCGGCACAGTACTCCCTGCTTTAGGTTCTACGGTTGCCACAGCCCCCCTGCGGCCTCCCCGAAATAACAGTTCGTAATCCTTTAATTCACTCTTTCCTACTACCTTCGCAGTCGGACAACGAAATGCCATCTGCTCCAGATTCAGATTGCTCCCATAGGCAATATAAAGTCTTTGTTTTCCTTTCAATTTGCTTCCTCCTGTCACATTCGCATACAAAAAGCCGGGGATTCCTGTGCTTCCCCAGCTGATTCTAATTCCTCAATTGGATGAATGGTTTCCTGTCTCTGGATCCGTTCTGCCAATTCCTTCTCCCGCTTCTGTCGCATTCTTTCCTTTTGTGCTTCCGCCTGAGCCGGATCCTTCCAGGCAATACAGCCCGGCAGATTTGCCAGCAGATGTTGACGAGCTGTGGCGAATTCTTCCCCATTTAATCCTAGCCGTAAAAGCCAAGTGCGGAATGTATACTTCTCATTGCTGGTCTGAGTTTTTCTTCTGCTGGCGCAGGACTGATTCAGCGCTTGGGCGCCAATCGCCAGACAAAACTGGATATAGGCCTTAATCTTGCCGGCATGAAGCGTCCCATTGAACAGACGAAATTCCACTGTTCCTTTCTGAAAAACAGAATGAAGGTTCAGACAATGATAACGGCTGTCATCATAATGCTGGTCTCTGCGGCTCTCCCCGTTATACCAGATCCGTTCCACTGCCTCCATACTCTTTGGTTTTCTTCTGTTTAATTCTTCCAAAAATCGTGTGTCTACTGGCTGACACCACCGGTGCTGCCGATCCACGGACACCCCCAGAGCTTTATAGATCAGATCTTCCTTGGCTGCCATGATATTAGTGATATTACGAAGGGTTCTGGCATCAAACGGTTCCGCATTGATATGCACATGGATACCGCAGCTTCCATTCGTCAGTGCCCCATGCTCTTTCAGCTTCCGGATGATCTCCTGAATCGTCACAATATCCTCATAGCGACAGATGGGACTTACCATCTCCGTCTGATATTCTCTCCCTGCATTGATCTTTCTCCCATTCGATTTTTTCTGCGCTGTTATACTCCCATCACTCATAAACTTCCACTGCCGCCCCTCCGTGTCAATGGCTGCATAGGTATCGTAATAGGTTCCCAGATATTTGACTCTAGTTCCAAAATACTCTGCCGTTACCTCAGCCGCTTTCGCACGGGTAATGCCGGTCATCTCAATCTCAATGCCAAATTTCTGCTCCTTTAACTCCATTCATAGTCTCCCCTTTTAGCGTCCTCCTGCCTTTCCGAACAGTCTGGCTTTGTGTTCCGGGGCATTTACCATTAAGTTATATCGCTCATTTCCACATTTATACAGGCAGACTCCCCGTTGTGGATACCGGATCAGGTTATACTCACTATCCTCCAGCTGCAGGGTATCCGTATAAAACTTGGCATCAATGCTCCCCGCATTGAACAGAAACTGATGCGTCGGGATGGAAAACAGCGGCTTGGTATACTCCCTCACGCCATCCAGATTAAAATCCTCTAGGTTCTGGCTGGCTATGATAACTGCAGAATCTTTTTTTCGCACACGCTTCATAAAATTTCTAACATACTCTACTGCAGTCAGGTTGGAAAGGAACAGATAAAACTCATCCAGACTGGCTGCCGTATTGCCTTGTGTCAAAAGAACATCGCTCATAAACGAAAGCACATTAAAAAGCAATGCATTTTTAAGGCTCCTGCTGGCCTGTAACAGTCCTTTTACCCCAAAGGTAATGAAGCCATCATCGGTGATATTGGTATGTCCATTAAAGAACTTGCTCTCAGCTCCCACACACATAGAATTCAGCCCAAGAAGAATACTCTGAATCATTTCTGCTGTATAAAGCTGTCTTCTGTTTTCGTCAAATCCCTGATATTCTTCCTCAATGAACGCATAAAGATCGGAGAGAACTGGGTAATCCTCCGCAGCCAGGCATTCAAAATCACTTTCGTCTGTAATCCCCCATCTGGTATATAACTTCTGCAGCATGATCTCAATCACATCGATTTCCCTGTCGGAAAAATCCTTGTAGCTTCGGAAAAAGTCCTTTAAGAAACTGATATGCTGGGATAATCTGGACCGGATGCGAAAGGTCTGAGGTGCATCCAGATCCTCCGGGCTTCCCGCTTCGTCCCAGGTTTTCGGTTCCAGAGGGTTGATAATGAACTCCCCACTCATTAAGTCGATAAAACACCCTCCCAGATTATTGGTCAGATCTTCATACTCCATTTCCGGATCCAGAGCGCAGATATGCATTCCGGACTCCCTTAAATTCGTCAGCAGCAATTTAAGCAGATAGCTTTTTCCCTGTCCGCTGTTTCCCAAAATCAGGATATTGGCATTCGTCTTATCATCTGCTCTCCGGTTAAAATCCACCAGTACATTACTCCCAAATTTATCTCTCCCAATATAGAACCCGTGAGGATCCGTCTTTCCCGAATAGTTAAAGGGATACAGATTCGCCACACTGCTGGCCGGAAGCACTCTCTCAAACTGATCCTTAAACAGGTTATAACCGCTTGGCATTACACACCGGAACCCCTGTTGTTGACGGAGGATCAGTCGGTCTACATTCAATTTTGATCGGATCAGTTCCGTTAGTACTTCTGTCTGAAGAAGCTTCAAATGCTCCAGATCATGGGCACACAACTCCAGATATACTGCCGTATGGAGGAGGGGTTCTCGGTTGCGATGCATCTGGGCTACGATGGTAGTTACATCCTGTAAATTACTTTCGGCCAGAACAGTCTGCTGTAAATCACTGGTATTGCTCCGATCCATCCGGTTTTTGTTGGCTGCATTACTGATGATCTTCCGCTCCTCAACGGGTGTCACATGACGGGTATAGATCCGCAAGGTTACACCATCTTTCTCCCCTAAATGTGAGAGAATTGCCTGCTCTTCCGTAGCAGTCGGGTACTCCCGCAGTGCCCAGACACAACGATATGTGTTACCACAAATAAAATGATCTGTTTCAAATTTAATGACAGACGGGGCAATCATATCCAGAAATTCCTGGATACGCACATTATCTTCCCTGTCATCAACTGCTGTTCTTCCTTTTTTCAAGTCATCTCCTCCTCACTCTAAATCTCTGGTATGATCCACCGCTCCCCGTCAAAGTCTTCAAACTTCTCTGTGGTCACGTTCTGCTCATAGTAAACAGCCAGGATACGTTTGATATCCTCTTTATCTGCCCGTTTAACAGAAAAACTCTGTTCCTTCAGGGATTTTTCAATCCTGGAAAGGTACGGAAAAATATCCGATTCCTTTTCATCTTTTAACCGCAGCATAATCAGAAATTCACGGGCTGTCGCCATCTGCACCTGAATCCGGTCCAGATGGGTCTGATCCTGTTCCAAAAGACGGCGTATGACTGGATTCTCTTCCTGCTCCATCTGACTTTTCAGAAACCGCTTGTTGTCTTCAAAGCTTTCCCTGCTGTTTAGACACAGCATCTCAATCTCTGCCACTCCTTTTAGTACAGTCATAAGAGCATAGATTCTTGCCCCGACACTAGATTCGGACAAAACAGAAATATTCGTTGGTTTTACAATAAAATACACCAGCTCCCCCTGTCCGTAGGTCACCAGACTGTAGTCTGTAATCTCCTTTGCACCAATGAACTGCCGTGTGGAGAGGCGCTTCTCTGCCTCTTTTTTCGCTTTTCTTTTCTCCCTGCTCATTCATACCTCCACTCAAAAAATTGCTGACGCATAAAAAAATACGCACAGGCATACCGGATAAAATCCAGAATGCTGGTATCTTCAAAACGGATCGTCAGAAATCCATATACCCCTGTCAGAACACAAGGGAACATAAATCCCGCCTGCGTAGCTGCTAAAATGGAGACCAATCCGCAAATACCAAGAATCCCAATGTCCCGAAGCTGCCATAACCAAAGTGTTGCTTTTGATTTCAAATGGTCCGGATAAATATACAACCGATCACCTCCAAATAATAACCGCCGGCATGATGAAGCTCTGCCGGCGGTATGTTCGATCCTTCCTCTTATTCAGTTTCCTCAAGTTCTTCCTTTCCCTCTATCTCCTGTATCTCTCCAGATACTACATGTTCTTCCTGCGAAAGTACATCTTCAATCAGTCCGATCACAAATTCTTTCTGGCTCTGTCCTGTCTTTTTGAGGTATTTTTTTAACCTCTGAAAAAACTCCTCTGATACCTGAAATGCCAGTGTCCTGGTTCCGTTTGCCATCTCTCTTTCTCCCTTCTCAAAGTGGTCTTTTAGAATCCGTTCCATATACTCGTTCAGCTTGATTCCCCATTCTTCCTGTTCTTCCCGCACTTTCTTATGCAGGGATTCTGGAATCATGGCGCATAAATTTTTCTTACGCTCTTCCATTTGACTCTCCTTTCCTCGTTTTTACAAGCCAAGTATATCCATAAAGAGATGAGATAGCTATGACGATACCCAACAAAGATTACCTGAAAACGGAAGCAGAACTACCAATCTTATGGTTCTTTCTCCTCCTTCATCTTCCGCAAAAAATAAGCGATACCACGGAGAACAAAATCCACACACGGTATCGCTACGCTATTCCCAAGAGCTTTGTAACGGGCACTGTCCGAGGCACCAGGGATATCTGTCCAGTGATCCGGAAAACCCTGTAACCGTTCACACTCCAAAGGCGTCAGCCTCCGGATCAGTCTCCGGTTCTCAACAATACATTTATCTTCGCTGACATATTGATTATTAATCCCCTTATGATCTGTATATCCAATGGTTCCTACCGTATTCTGATACGGCTCACACACCAGATCCGTAGCATCCTTATGCTGTCTGGCGCTCTGAGTCGCTGTTACCCGATTTTGCAGAAATTCATCACTTCTCTGGCGGCTGAACACTGCATGACGGTCTGCGCTCGTAAGAGTATAGGAAATATCCGGCTGGCATCCCAGACCATTTCCTCCATTTTGTACTTCCCGATCAATGATATTTCCGGCAATACAATAACTCTCCGGCATATCTGAGACCAGTGGGACATTGTTTCCTCCTGTTCCATACCGGGCTGACATGGTAGGGGCCACCTCATGCGGACCTGTATATCTGGCATCAATCCCGTGATTCTCAAACAGAATCTGCTGATTGTTCCCGCCGGTTTCTGCCACCTCTGTAAGAGCTGGATCCGGAGTTTCCTCTGTCCCAGCACTCCCCTGCTGGATGCCCATCACCAGAGGCGGATGACCACTCATCCCTGCCCGCAGGGTTGCTGTTACATCGACCGAAACATCCATACGCTCTCCTCCTTGGTCATTGAGGCACAGACACTCTTCTTCTTTTTCTGCACTTTCAAACTTCCTCATCCCCTCTGCCACAAAGGTCTGCATCTGCATATTGGTCGTTGCCATCAAAGCTCCGGATATTCCGTTGAGGTTGATCGTTTCTTCCCTCTGATTAATATGAAACGCAAAAATATCCACCTGTTTTTCCTCTGCTACTCTACTCCCGCCTGAATCCGCAGAGCTGTTTCCAGCTGTGGTGGTAACTCCTTTCCCCTGACCTTGGCCCTCCGCAGGATCCCCAAGCAGGCGTTCCTGCTCAAATAATATCTTTGGTGCGGTGAGTCCTCCAAAATCTGCGACAAGGAAGATTCTACGGCGGCGCTGGGCGACTCCCCAGTATTGAGCATCCAAGACTCTCCAAGCCAGGCTGAATTGATCTCCCAAAATGGCAGCCCCAGCAGATTCCCAGCGCCCGGTGTCAGGTCGAGGCACATGACAGGTACTGTCCTTGATATGGACAATCTCCTCGATGACCGCCCGGAAATCTTCTCCATTTGCGGAGCTGAATGCTCCAGGGACATTTTCCCAAACGAGGTATCGAGGTCGAATAAAGTCATCTGATACCCCTCGTCTTTCATCCTCTGCTCTCATCTCCTTTACTATGCGTACCTGGTCCATAAACAGACCGGAGCGCTCCCCTGCCAATCCTTTCCGTAATCCGGCTACTGACAAATCCTGACAGGGGCTGCCTCCGCAGATTACATCCACAGGCGGCAATTTTGCTCCATCCAGTTTTGTAATGTCCCCTACATGGATCATATCCGGAAACCGAAGTTTGGTTACCCTCATGGGAAACGGTTCTATCTCACTGGCCCATACCGGCACACCTCCACAGTGAACTGCCGCCAAAGGGAATCCTCCAATCCCGTCAAACAGGCTCCCCAGTGTCATCATCCGCCCATCTCCATTCCCTTTTGTATCGGTACTTCACATAGTTCCCATCCAATCTCCTGTTCGCTGACCTGTCTAAGCGGAATCTGAAGCTGCCTTGCTGCACGGATTTCCTGCTCCATTCCTGAAGACAGTTCACTTCCACACACCCAGACTTCCTCACACGCCTTCAAAATCCGAAGCCCCATATCTGTTCCCAGCTTCCTCTCTTCTGGGACTCCATCATCCAGCATCTGCGGATATAGCAGATGGGAGGCAATTGGCGTAACCCCCTGGTTCATGGCATAACGACAGGCTGCCTTTGCAAATGCTACATTCCGCTCAACATCTCCAGAATACGGAGATGCAATATACACCAGTTTGTTGCGTTCCATCCTTCACCGTCCTCTCTACTTAGAAACCACTTGCACAACCGTCCTTGTTAGGTTCATAGCTCCCTGCGCTGCATAGACTGCTCCCATCACATTTGCTTTGGTTCCCGTTTCCAACCCAAACTGTCCCGCAATCCGCGGAATCTCACCTGCCGATAACATAAGTCCCAGACCAAGCAGTGCCTGATCCTTAACGACCATCAGACCTGCGATCAGGACCGTCGCCTGTAAAAATGCGGTCAGGCACAGACCGATTACCTGCTTGCACCAGCCAACAAATCCATCAATATATCCCCTTGGCACACTGAATAAATAAAGGCTCCCTACTGCAATCTGGATCAGAAGGATCCCGCCCCGTTTTAAGTTCGCAAAGAACACTTTGATTACCGCATAACCCATGAGGATCAAGAGAAAGATCATAAAAATCGGGCTGCTGATACTTCCGATTCCACCAAAAACTCCAGATATAGCAGCTTCTTGCCAGGTAGCAGCATCCTGAAGAGACTGCACAATCCCTGCCGCAACTGTCCCAATATCTTCTCCCAATCCTGTAATACCAGCTGTAAAACTCCCCTGAAGTGAAATACTGAGCTTATAAAGCTCCACTGGAACAGTCGTAAACAGGCTGGCTGCCAGGAATCCCTTGATTACATTCAGGGCAGTATCGCGTATGCTTCCCCTGCCATTCTGATATTCAATTCCGCATTCAAAGGCTGCCACTACGATTCCCGTCACATAAAGTGCCCATGCCAGATAATAAAAAAGAAGCACAACAGACTGTACCCAGCTCATTTCGAACAGTTCAGCCCCCATGCTTCCCATCTGCATGAAAAAATCCCCCAGAAATCCAACAATCTGACCATACAGCCAGTCAATGATCTGTCCCAGAACCGTGTCTGCAACAAAATCCCAGATAAACAAGTTTTAACCACCTCCCCTTAACACATCTTCTGTCCCATTTGCATAGCTTCCTCCGGTTCCTGAAACACTTGCAGATAGGTCTTTACCGCTTCACTGAGTACTTTATAATCCTCTTTTCCGGGCTGATATACATACCAGCCGATCTCCTTTCCATAGGACCAGATATGGGGATTTACCCCGTCGCGGAAGTTGGGATTAGTCGTTTTTTTCAGACCCCACACATCTCCAAATTTCACAACCATGCTGTCGATCGTTCCTTCATTCCGATTCAAAAGGGTCACTTTCAATCGGTCATAATGATCCGCAACCATGCCTGTCTGAAAGTTGATTTTGACACGGATCTGATCCGTCAGCCTTCCATAACAACAATTCCCGACAAACCTTGGTTCTGAAAAGCTCGCTCCCGTTCCAAACATTTTTTTTAGTTCCCTTTCAAAAAATGTCATGCTTTCCTCCTCCGACCTATGTGGGTTCTCACGTTCTTCCCCTTCTTTCTTTCCTGCCATTTTTCCCGGTTCCACCTTCTGGCAAATGCTTCCTGTCCATAATGCAACTGTTTCTCCCTCTCTTGTAAGCAGTTCATCCATCCTTCCAATCAGTTTTTCCATATGCGCCTGCCAGTGCTTCCAATCCCGTTCCTGAAACCAGCCGCCCCACAAAACTCCCGACTTCTCCTGCTCTTTTGCACATTTACGGCTGTAAAAAAGAGTTTCCGACAGATATTCCCTTACCCACTGAAGGGATTCTTTCGATGCTGTAAAAGAAGACAGGGAGGAAAACTTCTTATCCCCCCTGATTCCATCCAGTGCAGAAAAATCCTTCTCCTGGAATTTTACAATTAGTTCTGCCACTGCCATTGGGCTTGTATGAGACACCCCTTCTGACACTTCCGGAGGGGCATTCCAAGAATCTGCCTTCAGCCAGGCAAGCATCTGCCGGAGTTCTACATCCCCTTGTTCCGGAAGATGTTTCCGTATGAGACTGATGGCATCCAGTCCAGCATCGGACTCAAACGCAGTAATTCCCCAACATCCCATGATATACCTCCTAAATTCCAAGAATCTGCCAGATATAAAGCGGTGCAGTCAGTGTAAATACCAGACAGGCAAACAGAATTGCCGGTGCTGCCCATTCAAACTGCCCATGTTTCCGATAATCAAAGTATGCCGTTCCCAGTTTTCCAAAAAAGAACACGGCAAGGATCAGATCTATGGCTGGAAATACAACATGATCGACAACTGTTTTAATCTGTTGGGATGCCGTCTGCCAGGTTCCCTCAATCGCCCCGGCCACGTCCCCGGAAGCCGCATATGCCGGCATACAGATTAGGCTTGCGAAAACTGCGGCTGTACAAACAGATGTTATGATTTTCTTTGTTTTCATTAAAGTGTTCCTCCTATTCCTGTGTAATTTCCTGCAAAAACTCCCCCTACTCTGGGTTCTGCGGTGCGATGTGCCAGTCACTCCATAGGTTTCCGTCAATGGTAATGGAATCGGTCAGATTCATGGAAAGCATCCCAGCCGGTGTCCAGCAATCCAACAACCAGGTATATGGCGTATAGCTTCCATCCGGATACCAAATTGGTGTAAAATGCGTTCTCCTCTCATAGGTACTGTAACCATTTTTCTTAAACTCATGGGTCATATCATAGCCGCCATTCATCCGTTCCAAAAGCCTCCAAAACCTCTCATACTGAAATTCCGGAAAATAAGTCACCGCATTCTGCGCAGATGTCACTGCAGAACTCTGATTGGTGCTGACATGAGTTGTTACCTTTTCCTGGAATCCATAACCGGATTTCATCGTCCTTCCCGTAGCGGTAGGGGACTTTTCATCGGTTGTAATTCTCATATCTGCAGTCAGGCTTGCGGAGCATCGGTCCAGGTCAAACTCCCACCAGCCATGGTCACACCAGTACCCGTCATCATCCTCATCCCCGCTGTGCCATACCCAGTATTCCCTCCACCATGGCCTCCACACACCCCAGAATGCAGAGGTTACTTCTGCATTGGAAGGAACCGAAGGTCTTGTAAACCCGTCATTCCGGTCATCCGCATTGGGATCTGGCGGTGGATTTTCATCCAGATCCACAACCTTGATGTGAAGAGTTCCTTTACTTGTTCCTCCTCCGCCCCGCACACGAACGGTCATCGTCATAGTCTGAGGCTGCTCCGGTGTTGTCCAGCGGATCCAAGCCAGCTGACTGTCGCCGGACGGATAATATACCTCTCCCACCTCGTAGCTTCTTCCTCCTACGGAAAATGTTACGGATACCGGATGATCCGGATCACTCTGTCCTCCGCTTACCTCTACTGCCGTAATCACTTCCGTGTTAGTCCTATACTCATAATCATAGGTCGTGATCTCCGGTTCCTCTGGTGGCACATCCCGAAACCGTACAATGCCAAGTCCCAGGGAACTTTTTATTTCACTGTTGGAACGGATTCCCGATGTAGGACCTCCCCAAGCCGGATATCCCAGATCCGGTGTTTCCAAAAACATAGAAAGTGGTAGATTCTGAAATGCCACTGTTGGAAGGACAGCACGAAGCCCACCACTTAACATCTCATCATAGAGCGCTGCCTCTGTTGCTGTAACTGCAATCAGGGTTCCCTGAAATTTAAGAAAACTGATCGGCTCCAATAAGAGCCTATACTCCCCTCCCACCAGTGTGTCAAAATCCATTCCAGTCAGTCCTGCAATGCTGCGCACCACCTGTTCATCTGTAAAATAACTTTTAATCTGCTCAATATTTGCCTGCCCCAGACTTTTCGAGCTGATGATTCTGGGTAGAGACTGTGCCGGATTTACATACTCATATGGATTGGTATCAATCATCAAAGCACTTCCTCTGGTATAAGACATTTTACTGACTTTCCCAAAGGAGTAGGCAATATTCGGATGCTTGTTTGTTAAGTCAATCGGTCTTGTTACCGGATCATGGCTCTCTGCCCGAATGACAGTAACCCGCACCCCTTCATTTCCCGGTGACCAGGAATTCTGACTGGTCCCCTGTCCCATACTTCCGCCGCCCCCATCAAGATTTCCGTCCCCTACTGCATAAACCTGGATGGAGAGTATCAAAGACAGTAAGATTGAGACTATGAAAAACACACATTTCTTCTGTTTCAAGTATCCTCCTTTCCAACCACAGGAAGCCTTGTTTCCTTCCCTGGTATCTGGGAAAAGAAAAAACACCACATTGATGTGGTGCTTCTTCTTTCTGTCTTAATCCATAATGCCAATCTTATTCCCATTTTCATACATATCTTCTGCTGCAGTTCCAGAGCCTCCTCCTCCATGGTTTTCTACCCAGCCGAATCCTGGAACATAGATCTGGTTCCCGGAAGTATCTCCTGCCTGCGGCTGTTCCGGATCTGCTACCGGTTCGGACGGTTTTTCTACCGCTTCATGATCCACGGGAACCGGAGGGGTATCCTGCTTTGTACCATCTGGTTTTTGTGTTGGATCTGTCAGGATCTCCTTGCTTGGCGGTTCTGGTTTAGTTGGTTTTGGTTGGATACTCTGCGTTGTCTGATCAGTCTGTGGCGACCGGCTGTCCACCGCCTGAGTGTCTGTTTCCTGATTTTCTCCGATTCCTGGATGAATCACAAGGCTCTCTTCTTCTCTGGATACTACTTTACTTTCCTCTTCCTTCTTTTCAAAATCTCCAGGATCTACAATCAATTCTGTTTCCGTCTCCCCTGTTCCTGGCAGAACATCTTCACCGGACGGTTTCGGACCAAACTGCATTCCAATGGCAGCGATCAGGCCGATTCCTATGAGCACGCCGCCCAAAATTGCCAGATTCTTTTTCATCTTCTCTGTCAGTTTCATGATTCTGCTCCTCCTTTATCCTGTTTTCTGTTTTGTTATGCACAACATACTATACAATCCTCTCAAAGTCCAGGTCATTCCCTAGAACACCTCTGTATATCCAGCCTGTACCTTCAATGTGATCCACATGGATGGAAGAATCCGGCCGCCAAACCGAACTGGAACCTCCAGTCTAACAATGGCATCTGCCTCAAACCGCTGCGCATGGGCTGGATCCGATGGGGCCAGAGGTGCATTCCGAAGCGTCACTTGCAGGCTATCTATGGCAAACTCCATTGCAGTTCCAGTATCCGCATACTTTACATGTCTGCCGCCAGACAATTGGGTCCCTATGGTTTCATCCAGATAATCATAAATGTCCCCTTCATTCAGATCTTCTTCCCAGCTTCCCTCTCCAAAGGGAACATAGCTGCCAGAATATCCCTCCCTGACTCCATGATACACACCTGCATAATTATCATTGACTGTGGAAATGACAGCATCCTCCACGGCTTCCCGCACACCTGCCGCAATGACTTGAAGCCGGAAATACTCACTAATCCCACACATCAGAATAATCAGCGAAAGAACAATCCCGATGGTCATGGGAAATGAGGAGGCTCGCCTGTCTCTCAGTATCTCTTTCATCCGTTTCCGCAATCCCTCCACCTCATTTCCAGTAAACTTCTGATTTTCCAGCTGCCTGTGCGCGAAGCGTAACCGGAAAAGAAGCAAACTCGCCAAACAGACCGATATTTGTATCCATCGTCAGGATAACGGTAACCTCTTCATTTAACTGGATTCTTCCATGACTGGACCATAAAATGTCCGGATGAAGCCCTGTTTTTTCCGACAGCACAGCGGCACGGCGGCTTGTCTCTGCACCTACGCGCCCGCTTACCTCTGCTTCACGCACCAGTTCTGTAGCGAAGGTATCCAGCTGCTGTTTCTGAATAAAAACCGGAAGCACACGCATGGCAAGGGCAAGCACCATGACCGCACACAAAACCAGCACGATCACATCCACATATCCTTCGCCCCGTCTTTCTGACAGCGCTCTCCATAAACGATGACTCCTCATCCTCTCCTCCTTCCTGTCTAAAACATTCCTCCAAGGCTCTCCAATGCCACATAGCAGATAATCGCCAAATAAGTCAGCAGAAAACATACCAGCATGACAAAGGAAAAAACACGGATCTTAGGAGGGATTTTCTGTGCCTGTGCTTTTAATCTCTGCAGTTCGATCTGCTTAAAATCATGAGCCAGCATCTGAAAATACACTGTGCTGTCATCCCCTCGAAGGACACCAATCAATCCACGTACCACATCGGACAGCATGGGCGAGTTCAGTCTTGCCTCAAATCGTGTCAGCGCCGCTTCATAATTGGAGGAACGCATATCCGCCAGAAGAATATCTAACTCTCCATTCAGCGCTGGTCCCGCATTCCCCTTGAATCGCTCCAACATACCGATCACATTACGGCTTGCTTTCAGTTCCTGTTCCATAGTCGCCACCATTCTCGGAAGCTCCCCCTCTATCTCTTCCCGCTTTGCCTTTAAGGTTTCATCCGCTTTCTGATTTTCCTTAAAGTAAAGAAGTAAGGCCAGCACAACCACGACAGGAACCAGAAGCGGAAAAAGGAACATACAGGGAATCGCCCCCAAAAGTACTGCGCCTGATTTTACCAGAGCATACGCCTGATACACTTCCGGGGTCATATTCATTCCACTGGCTTTTAACACATTCTGCATCCTGCTTCTCTTATATGCATCCATCCGGATGAAACCAGACAGTCGCACTGCTAGGATCATAAAATAAGTCTCCAATGTCTTTGCCGCTTTCCGCTCCTGTTTTACCGTACCCAGCATGGCCTTCGCCGCACCCATGGTAGGTAACTTTAGAACAGACGCAGTTAAAAAGAAAAGTCCCAGAGCTAAAAACAGCCCGAATAAAAATAACAAGCCTTCCATAGCTACCTCCTGTATTCAATGGGACGGGTCAGTTTCACTACAAAGCCAGCGGATATAAAAATAGCCGCCGCAGTGGCAGCCAGAATACACTGTCCCAGTACCGTATGCATCAGTACATCATACCAGTCCTGATTCAGTAGATACATAAGAGGAATATTGCCTACTACAAACACAACCATGATCATAAACTCTTTTCTTGGTTCTGCGATCATGTATTCCAGTTCTGCGTTCACATTCCGCATATCTGACAGCTTTGATACGATGGGCGGCAGTGTAGTCTTTAAGCTCCGGTCATGCTGGCAGTCACTGACCGCATCGCACCACTCCCGAAACACCTCATTATCAATCCTTCCCCGCAAAATCCGAAGGGCGGCCTGAACATCCGGATTTACCATTTTAATCTGGATGAGAAAATCCTGAAATACTCTGGACACTGGAGGATTTAAATATGCTATATTCTCCTCCACCGCCGTCACAATATCTTCTGTCCTCAGATATGCTGTGGTAATGACCGAAAGCGCCGTTTCCAGTTCTGCAGACACATCCCTTTTATAATGATTGGCAGTCAGTTTCACATACCAAAATGGTAGAAATAAAAAACCCACTGCCATCACCGGAGCCAGGAAAAAATTCCCCAACAAAATAGCAATGGATCCCCCAGCGCAAAACAGTGCCAGAGCAACTGCACAGATGATGGAAAACCGGTTCCCCCTGCCCGTCATTTGAAGGATATTCTGTGCTTCCTCCAGTTCCCTGCGCAAAATCCCTGATTTTTTTCTTCCTGATGATTCCCTGATGTCTTCCCGCAGACTTCGTTTTGGATTCAACAGAAATCCAAACAGGCTGTCCGTAAACTCCACTGGCTTCATTCCCAGCAGTAAAAATACACCCACTATCATTCCCGCACACGCCAATAGCTGAATCGCCGTCATTCATTCTCCTCCTCTCTATCCTTTTTTACATTCAAAAGTCCTGCCAGCGTTTCCTGCGGCATTCCATTCTCCATCAGCCGTCTTGCCAGACTGTCCGAGATTGGGTTGATTTGTCTATGGTGCCCCACAATTACAAACTTTCCATCCTCCACCCTGTTTTCCGTAATCTGATATTGAAACAGTGGACGGTATCGTCTGGTTCCATCTGCCAGAATCTCACACTCCATGATTTCCATTAAACGGCGTTCCTTGTTTTCCAGCTGTTTGCAGAAAGCGATGATCGGATAGGCTTCCGTTACAAATCCCATCAAAGTCTCATCACTCATATCCACAGCACGTTTACACAGGGAAACCATGCGGCGGTAAGTTGCCTCACAACTCATGGAATGGATGGTTGTCACAACCGCAACACCGGTTCTGGCAGCCTCCTGTGCCGCATTCGCTTCTGGTCCACGCATTTCTCCTACCACAATAATGTCCGGATTAAAGCGTAGCGCCATATCAAGAAGCGCAATCTGATCTACTCTCTGCCTCTCATTCTCGCTGTCACGGGTCAAGGTATGAATCACGGAATTGACTACCCTCCCATCCTTTCTGCGTACCAGCGCCAGCTCCCTTGAACCATTCTCAATACTGTAAATACGCTTACCGTCCGGAATTGTGGTCAAAAGCCAGCCTAAAAGTGTGGTTTTTCCGGATCTTGTGGCTCCCGCCACACACACAGAGATTCCATACCGGATGCACTCCGATAAAAAATCCAGCATCTGACTAGTTGCCGTTCCTCCCTTTATAAAGTCCTGTTTCTTCATGCTCTGGGGATTCACAATTCGGATCGAGGCTGCCACCCCGACATCCTCATCAACAAGAGGTGTCTTCAGTACAGCAATACGGATATTTTTACTTAAATGTCCCAGAACGCTTGGACTCGCATCATCCAGCACCATTCCAGACACATGCAACATACGCCGAATGACATTGATGGCATGTTCGGGGCTTTCAAAATGCTCTTTCAATTTTTCTGTCACTCCACCAGAATACTGGACCTCCACATCATCCCAGGCATTTACATCGATCTCCTCGATTCCTTCCCCGTAGATGTACTTTGTGAGAAAACCGAACTCTGCCATTTCTGAATAAATCGCATCAATCAGCTCATCCGTGGTTTTTCCCGGTACTTGTATACGGTTATCCTGAATATACTTCCCGGCAAATCGGCGGATCTGTGCTTTTATTTCTTCGTTTCCATCTCCGGTTACCAGATTACTGTATTCTTTGGAAAGATACGCCTGTATCTCCTGCAGCACGGACTGAAAGTCACGCCCTTCATCCTCTGATGCAAAAAACAGGTCATGGGTACGGAGAGAACGACCTCCCGTTTTTTGAGTACACAAAGGAGCCTCTATGTCCTCCTCTTCTGACCAGATATCCTCCTTTCCATGCATCTGTCCTTCACAAGCCTGTTCCGACAGGCTATCATTTTGGAAGTTTTCTTCTGTCCCCTCCCCTCCATCCAAGCCATCCAAAGAAGCCTCCGTTTCCATGATCTCCTCCGGAAGATGTCCAGAATCCTGTCGTGTTTCTTCCCGAACAGCTTCGGGAAAACCCGCAGAAAACGCGGCTTTGCTGCGTCTTTCCCCTAACATCCGAACACCTCCTTTGTGATTGCTTCCATGGTTTTTCTAAACCCCTTACTGTCCTTTAGCACCAGTTCTTTCAGAAGGTTCCCTTCCAGAACCTGTGCCTTTACTTCCTCGGAATGAGGGATCTGGAATGCCACATTGCCGAGCACCCGTTCAATGTGTTCGCTGGCCTCATTGGGATATACATTGCTGGCCACTTTATACTGCTTTTCTGCATCCCACTGACTGTCCTTAAGAAGCGGAAGCTGACTGGAAAGATAACTGATGGATTTCAGATCACAGTTTACCAGCCGCAGCACTGCATCCGCCTCCATCAAGGCAATGGCCGAAAGAATGTCATTGGCAATACAGCTTCCACAATCAACGATGATATAGGGAGCGATCTTTCTCAAACACTGCAGTAATTCCTCTGCCTGTGTCCGCTCGTAAGGTGGATATGTGTATTCATTTTCCCCCTTCCTCATTCCAAGGATCGTTAGATGGCGTATTTTTTTATGAGTAATACAGTTATGGCGTACCAACGATTCCGACACATGGGTTGCTGCCAGAACACTCCCCAGAGAATGCTCCTCGTCCAGGTCTCCCGGAGGACAGATACAGGGAAGCATCGGTGTATTCATATCACACAGAAGGAGAGCCACATCCTTCTTCTGCATGGCAAGACGCGCCGCCAGCTTCACTGCTGTCGTGGTTTTACCAGATCCAGGACTTCCCCAGACTGCCAGCATTTGATTCTCATTTTCCGGTTCCCAGTCAGGAGAGCTGTCCCCGGCTCCCCTGCTGAAAATACTGTTTTTCAGAAAATTCAAGGCTTACTCCACCTCGCTTTCCTCTGTTTCACCCTGTTCGGACTCTTCCTGCTCCTCTGCTTTGGTTTCCTCTGGCTCCTTATCAGAATGATCCGGCGCCTCGTTTTCTTCCGCTTCTCCTTCCATATCTTCTGGAGGATACAGTTCCGTTAATATCTGGTTTTGCGCTTCCAAAAACTGCCCTGCACTCTTTTCATCCCCACGATACACCAGAGACAAATGCAGTTTTCCATCTGCCTCCAGCTCTGCCAGAACCATTGACTGCTCTGGCGTTACCAGCAAGGTAACGGTTCCAGGCAGCTCACGATCCGCTCCATCTTCCAGTTCTTCTCCCGTATTTGCGTCATATCCGCTGTTTGCAGTCACAGCAATGACCTCCACATACTGAAGCTCCGCAGGAATTACCGTTTTTCCCTGCTTTCTATAATCTGGAGCTATAACTGACACAATATCGCCGCTCTTTAGCTTTCCAGACAATCCATTGGCAAATGCCTTAACCGTAACAGAGATTGCCTGCTTTTCTCCTGTCAGATGATAGAGATAGGCATTTTCTGCCGCCGGCTCTTCTGCAATCTTGGATGTCAGGATGTAATCTCCTGGCGCCAAATCTGCAGATGCAAATGCCCCAACCACAGTATCCGAATGTTTTACTACATCATCTGGCAGGTTATAACTGCCAACCTCTATGGTCTTTACCATGTCAGAAATAATTTCTTCTCCCACTGAAATTGGTTTTACTACACGGACAATTTCCGTCTTTTCACTCATAGCCTTATTAAACAATGGTGTAACTGCAAAGCAGATGATCAAAGACAGCACGATGCAAAGCACACCAAGTACAGTCCTGTTTTTCAAAAATCGCATTTCATCTCCTCCAACTCTTTTCCTTATTTTGGTTCCTTTTTAACCAGTGTTCCACTGACTGCTGTCTACCTATTTTCTGTTGTGGTATATGATGGCCGCAATCATTGTAAGCGGCACTGCAACACAAACCATGATCCATAATTTCTTCTTCATATCATCCATCCTCCTAATCTCATACAATAAACGGCTGCCGCTCCTCCTGCCAGAAACGGTCCCACAGGAAATGCTTCTTTATCTCGTTTTCCCTTGAACCGATTCCACAGGCAGACCATACAACCATACATCACAAATCCTGTCAGTCCTAAACAGGAAGCAGTCAGGCTTGCAGGAAGTCCCAGTACCAAGCCGGTTGCTCCTGCCAGCTTGATATCACCGCCGCCAATTCCACCTTCCCTCTTGCAAAATAATGCAACTATGAGGTATGGCACTGCCCCTAAAGCTCCAAACAGCTGTCTGGGTGCAAAGTTCAGAAAGGAAAGCAGGGCAATCCCTGCCTGGAATCGGTCCGGAATAATCCGGTACCGAAGATCCCAGGCAGAAACCGCAATAAGCAGCGAGAAAAAAAGCACTGCCTGTACTGCCTGAAGCAGCGATATCCTGATCTCCATATCAACCGCTATAGTCAAACATTTCCTGCACCCTGCGTACCAGTGTAGGAAGTACGGTATCATTAAACAGTGCATAAAGACCTGCCAGAAGCAGTGCTCCCAGCACAACTGCGATCAGGATCTTAATGGCTGTGTCCACATATCCCTCACCAGATGTATCCTGAAGCTTGTTTTTTACGTTCCACATATGCATAACCATTGCATTTCGATAATTTACCAGCTGTCTTTTAATATTCTTCATTTGATCTCCTCCATTGATTTTCTGTTTTTGTTCTCTGTACCCCTTAAATCAGACCATGTTCTGCCCTGGATTTTGAGGGGGTGCTGTCTGTAAGGTAGATGCCTGTGCCATGGACAGTGCCTCTCCATACGCTCCCAATACCGCTTGTTTCAGCTCGTTGCGGAATTCCTCCGTCACAGGAAAACAGATATCCTTGTATCCATCCTGTGTTTTCCGGCTGGGCATAGACATAAAAAGCCCATCCTTACCTCCCTCGACGATTTTGATTCCCCGGACGGCAAAACATCCGGCGATTGTGGCGGATGCATAGGCTCTGATCCCGCCCTGTACTCCTGGTGGATACATAGATGTAATCCGAACGTCTAAATCTGGCATACTGATTCTTCCTCCTTTGTTTTTTTCTGCTCATAAACCGTTCCTTTCTGGATCTATTTCAGTCAAGCAGACAGACAAAACTGCCTGCTAAAACTGCATGGTGTGTATGAATTCCTCCGCCGGTTGCGACTCTGTAAAATCAATTCTCTTAAAGTCATAGCGATCCACATAAAAAAAGGAACTCCCTGTTTCATCATAGAGTTCCAGCACATCACTAATGGATAGCCCATGACCTGTATAACCGGACGGCGGATGATACCGGAATTTATCATAGAGTTCTTCCAGGTCATTGGTGTCAGATGCCCCTTCATAGACTTTGATATAAAAATCCGGCTTGGGGGAGCCATATTGCTGCTCCATCTGGGAAAGTGCAAGGAACTTCATATGCACATCCACATCTCCTCTCAGTTGCCAGATGCGTACATCTTTTAACCCCTTTGCCGATTCCATATCTTCCTGGCTATTTGCCAACCGGTCGTAGATCCCGTCCTGCCACTGAATTTTTTGGATATTCCTCTGCTTACGCAGGAAGCTTTCTAATGCTTCATTCTGAAACATGGGATCCACTACTGCACATCCTTCCGTCACACGACCTACCCGGTTCCCATAATACCGGATCACTCCATTTTCAATCTGAATCTGCTTCATTTCCCTTCCCTCATTTCTAAATCATCTCCATCCCCCCGTCCTTCTGTGCCTGTTGAAACTGTTCCAGACTCTGCACATCGGGAAAGATCATCCTTCCCTCTAACATTTCCAGTACGGCAAAATCATCCCTGTCGCAGATCAAAATCCGATACTGGTAGTCCTTCTGCATCATTACATAGCTCCATACTTCCTCTGGATTTGCCAGCCATACCCCTGACGCATAGCGTCCATCCGGCAGAAAACTGTATCCAGAATATTCTGGGGAATGTCCATGTAAATCCAGCGCCCCAAATGGACGGATCTGGGAGAGCTGGAGCCGTTCCTTTTCCCCCAACAGTTCTGGCCGCAGCACACCAACCACATCCCTGTTCCAGCAGTGCCATGCCTCCCCAGTAGATAAGGAAACCAGATGGGCAATGGAATGTCTGGGATTTTCTGTTTTCTGGATATTCGTACAGAAAAAAAGCTGCCCCGTGTAATGCTCTGGTAATACCTTTGAGGGAAGAACCACCACCCGGTTCTGGATAGATGCCTCCTTTTCTGTCTGCATACAATCCTTTTCTGTGAATTCCTGCATAATCTTACCCCTCCTTTTTCTGCAGCAGTCTGCTCAGTTCTCCGATCAGATCCAGTCGGAGGCTGTCCGGCATAAACTGAAATGCAGTACGGACATATGCCTCCACTGCCTCCGGAGACTGATCTCCCACCTCGATAATCTCTACCTTCCGGACTGTAATTTTTCCACCCGCCATTCCCAGACAAACAATATCCCCATACTCCAGCTTTGCCGCTTCCCTCATAGATTTTGGAATCAGGACACGTCCCTTTCCATCCACTAAACGATACATCGGTTTACTCATCTGGTCCTTTTCTCCTTTCCCATCAATGCCTCCACTTCATTGGGTTCAATCCCCAGCTCATCGAACACCTTCAGATAGGGTTTGCAAACCGTCTGTACCGGAGCCTCAATACCAATCAGAATCACTCCGGGGACTGTTTCTATCATCAAATCACAATCAAGCGGAATCCCAGCCGTCAATAACAGTTCACTAGGCACAGAAAGGACACCGTTTTCCTTTTTTTGCACCATTGTTTTTCTCTTGTTTTCTGTTCTCATAGCACCTCTCTTTCCGGACAGATTTCTTCCCGGATCTCATAATGATCCGTTTCTCCATCTCCCCACATTCCAAATAAATCCAACTGTCTTGGTTTTGACCGCTCCCTCTCACCAGGATCATAATTGGTAATAATGACCTCTGGAAACTCACAACCGCCCTCATACCTCTGGGCCAGGTTATTGATGCGGGTAACGGCTGTAATAAAATATCCTGCATACAGTTCCCGGATGAAATCGCAGTCATTGTAGCTGACCATCCACTTCCCCCTGCTCCCTGTCAGAGTGTCTCGGAGCCGTTTGTGATCCTCTTTTCGGAATACCACTGCATAATGACCTTCCGTCTCATAATAGGGCGGATCGCAATAAAAAAAGGCACTATCCCGGTCATACTGCCGAATCAGTGCCTCAAAGTCTTTATTTTCTATTACGGTATCTGCCAGCCTGCGGGATGCCTGCCAAATGGTGTCAAAGCAGTTCCTCACATCAAACGGACGGCAGCCAAAGGACGTGCAGCCACTTCCATAGCTGTACCGGATCAGTTTAAAAAATGCAGCCGCCCGTTTTACATCGGTTACCTCTGCATTTTCCAGCAGGATTTTTTTCACTTCCTCATAATCCGGCGGCATCAGATGCTTCTCTGCCAGCTCCAGCTCCTCAATTAAAAATCGGGTATCCGGTTCCTGCTTTTCAATAAAATTACGGATTACTGTAAATTCATCCCTGCTGTTTAACGGAAGAAATCCGAGTTCCTTAAGGAATGCCCCCGTGCGGTTCTTGACGCAATAAAACAGGTTTGCCAAGTTAGAGTTATAATCATTATAAATCTCCATACACCGGTCATCTGGTGGTTTTCCAAACAGTACCCAACCACCTCCGCCGAACACCTCAATGTATCGGTCATAACTTGCAGGAAACATCGTGTAAATCAGGCTGCGGAGTGCTTTCTTTCCGCCAACCCATGAAATAAAACTGTTGATTCTGCATCCCTCCTAACATCCGCAATACTCATGAAACATATAACTGAGTCCTACGCAAATACCGGTGACATCCCAGGTTCAAAATCCAACTCCTCTGCCTGTTCTACTGCTTTTTCCAGTCTTTGGGCCTCCCTATCAAATCGGTAAACAAAATTCCCCAGCCTTTCCTGTGGATCCACGGCTTCCGCATTTACTGCCTCTACCATCGCATTCAGTTCTCTTACGCTCATATTCTCTGTTTCTTTTAGAATAATCGTTTCATGAATCGATGACGGAATCACGATTAAATCTGATCCCAGCTTTTCTGCAATAAGAGACATTACTTCTTCATCACACATATAAACCGCCCCATTGACCTGATTTGAATTCGTCAAAACATACATCATTGCATTGGGATCCACATCCTCTAAATGTTCCAAACTACCGGCCTTTACATCTCCCGATTCGTCAAAACACATTTTTGCCAACATATCCTGTAAATCCAAAAAACAAGGAGGATTGCTCTGCTTCATGTTTTCCCAGGCATCCTGCTTTAATTGCTCCTCGCTGACTCCCAGCCACTTCAGCCTGTCATAATTGATAATGGCACTTCCGTCCTTTTCTCCGTCCACCAAAACATGAAATCCATAAACCAGTGCCAGATCCTCACATATTTCATGAGGACAATCTGCAAGAAAATCAACATTTTCCTGTGCATTTCGGACATAGACGGTCAGCCCCTTCTTTATGGTTTCATAATCCCATTCTTTACTGGAAATGCCATCTATGGTTATTGCCGTTTCCTGACACTTCTGATAATCCCGAGTGATGGTCCGCCACACATCTTCAAGCTTCTTTCCGTTCTCAAGCTCCTGATAATAGGATTCCAGATATAAAAGCGGGATGGAGGTGTAGCTTGGACTACCTGACAGATATACTCCCTGTAATTTGATATTGTTATTCTTTAACACCTCCTTGATTTCCACTTTTCTCTCCTGAAAAGAGTCCGGAAAAAATCGTTTTAAATTCTCTTTCGTTAATCTCAAAAACTCTTCATAAGTCATTTTCTATTCTCCTCTACACCTTATTCATATCGTTTTCCATCTCATAAGCCGTCAGACGAGTACCTTCCTTGCATACTATTCAAAAAATACAGCTCTCCTTCCATGGTATTAAACTATCGAAAGATATAAAATTCTCTATCATAATGCTCCAAAAACAATCCCTCCTTTCTGAATGTCAGGTTCCTGCTCTTCTCCTTTCAAACCTTCTTCTGTAACCAGAAAGAATTCATCTCCGCTGTTCCAAAAACTGACATACAGTTCTCCCTCTGAAATTTTGATTTCCCTCTGTTCAAACCCCTCTCCCCATCCATCGCTTTCCTGCCCTTCCCAGTACTCCTTCACTGCTTCAATCTCTCTTTCAGAAAGCTGGTTATAGCTTTCTACTTCCAGCACTCCCCACAATTCCCCCTGCCAGACTTCCACAGTAGGCTTCATGCTATAAATCTTTTCTTCTAATTCTGGAATATCCAAATAAACCGCCAGTCCTCTGTCTCCTTCTTCCGGAAGGCACTCCTTTGCAATCTGTTCCAGAATTTCCGTCTCATAGCTGCACAACTCAGCTGGAAATACCTCCTCACTGCATTCCTCCAACTCTATCCAGTCATCCTTTGCATATATGATAGCTGTCAAAGGGCTAAAAAGCCGAAGCACAGAACGCTCTGTTGTTTTTTCACTGCTGCTGTCCAATTCTGCTCCTGTCAATCCTTCTTTCCTCCTCTCGTAAAAATCTGCTTCCATGCCTACGAATCACACAGGCCGTCATAATCCATTCAAATGCCCGGTCGCTGACCAGATCTGGATCTATAAGTTCTGATAAACGGATATGCCTGCTTCCCTGATATAGGTCCCTTGCCATATGAAACAAGACATAGCCATCCAAATCAACACCATGGATATGGATTCTGGCAAAATGAATTCCCTCCTGGTCAATCACCTCTAATGCTCTGCTCCACAAAAATCGATCTGCGGAAAGAAGATAAACCGCAGAACAGGTCGCTGCTTCTTCAATGGCTCTGCTGCACTTCTCTCCCATAGCCAGAAACCGTTCTCTATGACCGTTTTGAAAAAAGCACGGATTTCTTCTCCCTGTCAGACGACACACGCGGTTTACAAAGGTGCTGACAGCCACTTCCTCTGCCAACACCTCCAGAAGCTCATAAAACGGGACACAATCGGTCACATGGCTTTCACACAGGCTGCGCTGATTTTCTAGACAACCAGAAAGGTGACTGATAACCATTCCGCTTCTTCTTGGACGAAATCCCGGTATGTGCTGCATTTCCTGCTCCACTCCAGCATAAGTTGTATCACTCATAAATCGAATCATTGTATTCCTCCTTTATTTTCACCTGTTTTTAAACACAAAAAAGACAATCACACTTTGCTAAATAAAGCATGATTGCCTTTTAAGTTCCTACTATAATTTCAGCTACAAAATCACAAATCTATGGCATTCTCTTAAAAATACCCCTCCTTCCCCATCAGCCATATGTTAACTGTCCACTTTATTCTACTTTCAAGTATATAAGCTCCTCCAAAATCTCTACAAAAACTTTAAAGTCAGTGATTACATAATTGTAAGCACTGACTTCCTTGATATAATATTTAATATTTAAAACCAAAGAATCTATGTGTATCTTTATACTCCCTGTCGAATTCAGCAACAACCGTTCCTTGGCTCTTCAAAAATTCTAAATCCTTTTCATCTAGTTCTGATTTGTTTATTGTAATAAAATATTGACCTGTACCCTTTCTTTTTAAATACTCATCTACATATTTTATTACTTTTGCTTTAGCGTCTGGATTTGGTTTACAATAAGAACCATCATGTATAAGAAATTGACATCCCGCATTTAAATCTATTCTATTCAAGAAAAGAGCTAAATCGAACATATTAATTTTCATATACAAACGTCCATGTGAGTTTTCATCTGCAATCTGACATGTAATTTTCACTCTACCCGTAGCAGAGCTTTTTTTAACATCATTCTCATAATTATAAGTTAAATCACCAGATTCATCATAAGCCGTTTCAGTCAATGTTTTAAAATGGGTTTCAATATTTATTATATTATCTTCGTACTGATTATAATCCTTCTCATATTCAAATGTTTTTTCTAATATCTCCTTTCCTTTTGCATTTAATTCTTTTGTCAATTTATTGATCTCATTATACTTATCAATTTTCATTTTAATATCTGCTAGTTTTTGGTATTCTACATTTAATTGTTCATTAATATTATGTATATCATCCACTAGCTGTGTGTTCTGAAATATTTTGGTGCTCTCCGAAATTATTTTTTGCAAACCTTTTTTTTCATTTTGTAATTTTTCAAGTTCTCCTTCAAGCTTTTCTATCCGATTTTTAAAATAATCCCCTCTATTTTCAAGCATATAAGAAAAAAACATTTCCATCTCTTCATAGTTTTTCTTCAACTCTTCCGGAAAATATTTCAATATCTGCTCATAATATATCTGCAAATTTACTAATTCACACATTTTTTGGTGTCGCTGTTCCAAACCCTCAACATTTTGCTCGAACTGTTTTTTACTGTATTCTTTCTTAAAAATTTGTGATTCTACTTTTTTTAATTCTTTTTTTGCTAAAATATATTTTTCTTCATCATAATCAATCTTATCACTTACATTGACAGAATCTAACATATTTTTCATTCTATTTATTTCTGATTCTAATTTAATTTTGTCACTTTTTAACTTAGTAATGTCTTTGGCTAATGTTTTTATAATTTTAATTTCTGTTTGTAATGAAGCCTGTTCATTTTTCAGCTTATTTATTTCCGTCTCATAATAGATTGGTAATAGTGATAAAAAATCTAAACATTGACTGTTCTTAATAGCCTTACGTTTACTTAAGGTAATATCACTAAACCCTTGCTTTTCATCTCGAATCAGATATTCTCGTATTGTCTGAAGTGAGGGAGCCTCTTCGTAATTTAAATTGCCAAAAACATAATCTTGTACTTTTATACGATAACTTTCCAGATCATACATATTCCATCCCTTTAAATCCAATGCTACATTTTCGGAAATGTACCCATTCTCGTCATCGATTATTTGCCTTGCCAAATATAGTACCTTACCATTAACTTCAATTTTTAGCACTAATAAAATATCTCTTTGGGCCAGTTCTTCTTTGTGTTGAAAATCCTCTGGCATTTTCGCTCCTAACAGCATTCGAATAGCATCAACCATTGCCGTTTTTCCTACACCATTAGAATCTTTTTTTGCGACACCTAATATTACATTCAATCCGGACGTATTAAATACGTATTTTCTAATAATCTCTTTTTCTTTTAATGAAATAACATAAAGTTCTTTCAAAATCATATCATTCCACCACCAATTTGATTTTTTTATTTTCAATGTCAATTTTACCTATCCCAAAAAGAAAAAGTATCGCTAAGTAAATACTTGTTTCAATATTTACACTCATTTCTGTAAAGAACTTTTTTTCATATAACTCTACTATCTTACCAAACTCTTTTTCGCTACCCTTTAGCAGCTCAATAATATTCTTAGAAATATACAAAATATTTTCTTCTATTGATGAATATTTATTAATTTTAAAATAGTCCATTATTCCTCCTGAATTGAATCATTAAAAATATCACATTCATAAATTGACCAGTATACTAATATTTTAAAATATGTCTTTAATTTTGTATTAGAATAATTTAATTCATCTTTATAGATCTGAAATATATTTTCTACAATTAGTTCTATTATTTCATTTCCATCTATAGCCTTTTTCCACACTTTGTTATATTCAGAAATGACTATATTAGGAATACTTTCACGTTCTATTTGTGTCAAAAGTGTACTTTCCATAATCTCATCAATTACAGGAAAATATCTGCATAAGGAATGATATTGTTTCTCAACACTTTTATTACATTTCATATTTGAAAATTTTTCAAATACATCTTTCGGGTCTATATTAATATCTTCCATTCCGCTATGCTTCAATTTCTCATGAAATTTCATCATAAATCTTCGAAACTCATCTTCATCTAAATCTTCATCCTCTACATATACATTTGAATCCTGTTTAAACCTATCAAGATTAATTTCCATTTCACCAGGAACCGCTCTCCGACCATCTATTCCTCCAATCGCCCAGCATTCTTCATCTTTGAGCCATTTATAGGATATTAACTTTCCTTTTTTAGTATCCATATCTAATTCGCCTATTATAAATGTAACTGTTGCATAATTATCTACTCTACCGCTTCCACACTGATATGTTGGAATTGTCCTACCTCCACTTAAGTCATAATCATATGCTCCCTTGTGCAAATGACCACACAAATAAAAATCAATATTAAAATCATTAAAATTATTCCATATCTTTTTCTGAATACCATTCATAAAACACGAAATAGGATGATGGCCAATCGCTATGTTAATACAATTCTCTTGATCTTTAAGCTGCTTTATTTCATTATAAAATGAATCTATTTCCAAAATTAGTTTTCCATCATCTTCATCTGTTCCTGCTGTAAATGCAGTATTCATTAAAAAGATATTATACTTTTCCTTTTTTACGAGACGATATATGTAGTTACTGTTTTCACCCTTTACTTTATTATAAAACGTCATATATTTTTTGAAATCTTTTTGTAACTGTTCTATTGTTTCTTTTTCGAATTTAAACTGCTCTGTTCTCATCCCATTTAACAAAACACTTCTCATCTGGGTTCTTTTTAAATCATGATTTCCTGGCACTATAAACAATTCATCAATACTTACACCAGAAACATCTACTAAAGATTCAATAAATTTTTTCAAATTTGCATCGTATCCACCACCTTGATACGCCAAATCTCCCGAAAGCACAACAAAATCCACTTTATTTTTTTCGAACACTTCTTTCATTTTATCAATGATGCTGTCTCTCATTCTCTTAATTTCATAACTTTCACCATCAGAAAAATGTACATCTGATAAATGTAACCATCTCAATGTATCCATACCGCCCTCCAAAAATATTTCTAAATCACATTATAATATTCTTTTACTGCTTTGAATACATTTTTCAACAAATTATTTTCAGATGTTTTTCATATTAAAAAGTATTACTAATTTAAGACCCTGTCAAATGTAACATTAACAGTTCAGCCCTAAATCTACAATATGAATATAGATTCCACAGGTTTGCTTTTACTGGGAAATCCTTTCTATATATAAATCTAGTTGTAAATGGAATCTGGTGACAGTCGCACCAATCCTGTATTTGCTTCATCCGTATGGATTCCCCCGCATCGATTCTGTTTACTAAGCATTGTCTCTTAAAATCATCTACTTCAGCTCTAAAAAATAAGTAAAACAGTACATTATAATATCTGAGCACTACAATCCCATCTGCTGTTTTTCCCTTTGACCTCATACACACTTTCACCTCTCGCTGTATATTCAGTTCTGTTTATCTACATATTTTAACTCTATACACCTTATACCCACTCAATGATAAGGGGTTAATATTCCAACCAGGATCAATACTAATTCTATGACCCCCACACCCATCTCATCTGCCGCAAATTCCTTTAAAATACAGCTATTATTTTCTTTTCTCATTCCTATATCCTCCATTTTATCTTCCATGTCCTCTCACAGTCTTCCATGCACTAGTGTACTGTATCATTCACATTTCGCATAATGACTTGCCTGAATTTCCATCTGCTGTGTTGTCGTCAATCGACGATGCCACCGCATCGCCTCATTCCTCCGCCTTGCAGATTGAAAATTCATTCTGCGTCATTTTGCTGAAAGTGAATGATACAGTACACTTGCCTTTCTGGCTGAATCAAGCACAGCAATATTCCGTGAGAGTGTCATCCAAATGCAGTCCATGCCGGGAGCATGATCATTACCATGACCACTCCCAGAAGCAAAAACAATGGTACCAGCAGTTTTGTCCCTGCTTTTTCGCCCATACGCCGGGCCTGATGTTTGCGCTGTTCAAATGCCTCTGCCATTTCCAGCCTTAATGTTTCCCGTAAATTTTTCGAACCATTTTTACGGTTCTGTTCTAAAAGCCCGGAAAGCTTCATGTACTGCTGCAGACCGCATCTGGTGCCAAACTCTGCAAAGGCTTTTGCCTCTGAGATCCCGCTTTTTAACTGACTGCCTGTAATATACATTTCTTCATATACATAATGCATTTCACTGCGCCCTTCATTTACTGCCCTTTTATAATCCTCTGCGATCTTATCCCAGGCAGTACGTATGCTCATTCCTGCTCCTAAAAAGATGATCAGCCTTGAAAGCATTTCTGAATGATCCATTAAAAGCTGGTCTCTCCTGTCTTCCTCTGTCTTTTTAACTTCGTTCTTTTCTTTTAGACAAAGTAAAACTGCTGCCGTAGCACCTAAAAAGCTCATCTGTATAAAAACAGGCCGCCTGGGCACATGATAAGAAATGCTTCTCCCTTCATATTCAGAAGGAAGTGTAAATACCTGCTGCTCCTGCTGTAACTCTTCTTCCTGAAGAAGCCGGTCAGCAAAGTCTTTGATCAATTGCTCCTTCTCTGTATACAATGGTGGGGTTACAGTCACAAATAGGTCATATTCCTCTGGCCAGCTTCCATCACTCATCCTTACTGTCAGGCAGATCTGCTGCGAATAACCATTTTTTTCCAGTTTTTCTGTATGCAGTGTCCCGTCATTTTCTAATATTTCCGGCTCTGATGACTGCCAGCTTAAGGAAATACCGTACCTGGGCCACTGGGTCATAAGCTCCAGATCATGCTGTACCTCGTTAATAGAAATATTCTCTCCACGTATCATTTCAGGGATCTGATCCAGTATTTCTTTATATAAGTTATAAGCTTCTTCTTTTGTATAATGTTTTGGATAGATCCGCAGGTCAAAAGGAATATCCCCGCCTTTTTCCACCAGTCCCCTTACATACAGCTCCTGTTCCTGATAGCTTTCATCTGCTGCCGGACGTTCAAGTACATTTCCTTCCTTTATCACAGGATCCCTTTCCTGAAGGATCCAGGCAGCAGCACCAAGAAACATGCCGGTGCCAACACAGAGCAGCTGTTTTCTCCAAACTTTTATCTTTTTCCACATTTTCCCTCTGTCCCATTTTATATACCTTCAGAATCTTTCTATATGGGAATATCCAGGATCCTTTTTGCAAGATACACAGCACTCACATACACCCCCAGGCAGACCGTCATACAGATCCGGCCAAGCCATGTATGATACATGGTCTGGAAAAATCCCGGAGATGTAAGGTCTATATAGAGGATGATGCCAAAGGGAATGCCATTCATGATCTTCTGTTCAAATACTCTGGCTGCTGTCATAGTATGTATCTCTTCCTGGACCTGTATTTTATCCCGGATAATACCAGCTGTCTGACTGATAATATCTGTCAGTTCCCCGCCGCTTCTTTTTGCAGCTGCAAAAACCTGGGCAAACTGGTCTATATCCTGTATCCCGCTGCGCCTTCCCATATCTGCCAAAAGAAGTTCCACCGGCCGGTTCATCCGGATCCCTGCTGCAATATCTGCAAATTCTTCTGTTATCATCCCCTTTGGACCGTACAGCACTTCCAGTTCCTTTACACTCATGAAAAAGCTGTTTTCCAGGGAATATCCGGCACTTAAAAATGAGGATAATACCAGTATCCCTTCTTTAAACTGAAGAGTCAGCTGGCGGATCTGCTCTTTTTGCAGATCCTTCTTTTTATAAAAAGGATAATAAAACGCTGCAGGAAGGAACAGAAAAAATGCTGCTATACTTCGGTAAAAGGTATAGGCGCAAAGACTATCTGCTATAACACCAAATATTGTAAACCGCAGCCATTCTTTAGAGGAAAGCCGGTATTTCCTGTAATCAGGCGGTCTGGCCCTGTTTGTCCCATTTTGTTTTTTAATTCCCGGCAGATATTTCTTATCCGCATACGTCTGCCATTTTATCCCTTGCTTTAAGTTCCCCGCATTTTTTAAGCCTTTTTTCTTTTCTGTCATAGGAAAAAAGAACTTCCTGTCCCACCTTTCCATTTTCATATCCCCCTATCTCCACAATAGACAGCACTTTTCTGCTCCCGTCCTTTAACCTCCCCAGATGGACCATAATATCCAGCGCCGATGCGATCTGGCTGCGGATGGCATCCAATGGCAGGTCTGCTCCCATAAGTACCATAGTCTCTAACCTTGAAAGCATGTCCTGCGGACTGTTCCCATGGCCTGTAGACAAGGAACCCGGATGTCCTGTATTCATAGCCTGAAGCATATCCAGGGCTTCCCCGCCTCTTACCTCTCCTACGATAATACGGCTGGGATTCATTCGCAGAGAAGCCTTGATCAGCTGACTGATGGTTATCTCCCCTTCGCCCTCTGTATTGGCATTGCGTGTCTCCATCCGCACCAGATTAGGAACATGACGGATCTGCAGTTCCGCAGAATCTTCAATGGTGATCACACGCTCCTGTTCTGGAATAAAAGAAGACAATGCATTTAAAAATGTGGTTTTTCCCGAGTTTGTGCCGCCGCTTACAAAAATGTTGTACCGTGCTTCCACCAGCTTTTCTAAAAATGCTGCTGCTTCTTCTGTGATCGCCTGAAAGCGGATCAGTTTTTCTATGGTAACAGGCTCCGGAAACTTGCGGATAGTCACTACAGGACCATCAAGTGCCACCGGCGGCAGAACAATATGTACACGGGAACCATCCTCTAACCTGGCATCTGCAATGGGACTGGACACATTTACAATGCGGTTCACCTTTCCCACGATCTGCTGGATGATATCCTCTAATTGCTCTGTTTTTTCAAATCTGCGGTTCCATAAAAGCATTTTCCCTTTCTTTTCTATAAATATCTTTCCCGCTCCATTGATCATGATCTCCGTTACTTCTTTGTCATCTAACAGTTCCTGAAGGATATCAAGACGGCGGAAGCTGTCATAAAGGCTGTTTCTAAGCCACAACCTCTCCCTTAACGGAAGATAAACCTCTCTTCCCTTTTGGCGGATAACTGCATCAATCTGGTCATAAAGCTGTTCATCTTCTAGGTATATCTGGTCTTTTAACTGTCCCAGCACATTTCTCCTTAATTCTCCCCGGATCCCTTCCCGTTTTCCGGCTAAATGCATCTGCCCATCACTCACCTTTCATATCCCCCTTCCAGAAGTTTTCTCACAAAATCCCCCATTTCACCCCAGATCAGCTGTTCTATATAATTTTCCCTGTGAGCTGTCATCCTGCTTACAGGAAGACGCAGCTTCTGTATTTTGCTGCGATTCTCCCTCTCATCTGCTTCTTTTAAATATTCCTCAAATTCTTCCAGCTTTGCCATCGAAACCATATCATCCAATACAGGCATATAAATAACATCACAGGCCTCAAACAGCTCCACTGCCCCTTTTCCCATATGCCCCATATCCACAACGATCCTATCATAACCGCTTTCTGCTGCAATCTTTCGAAGCAATCCTGCTATTTCTTCCGGTGGGATCTGGTCTAAGTCTTCTCCATAAGAGACCGGCGGAATATGATCCACATTTCCACTGGATAAGATCATGGATTTTAATTTAAGCCAGTTAAAATCTCCCCTCTGATACAGATAAAATACATCTGAAAGATCCTGCTCATATCCCCCGCAGACCAGCCTTGAAAAACCGGAATATTCCTCCAGGCTGATAAATAAAACTGCCTGGCTCTTTCCCAGCATATGAGCCAGAGCCAATGCAAAAGAAGTTTTCCCGCAGCGTCCCACCGGTGAATAAACTCCCATGACCAAACCGCTCTTTCCCATAAGTGCCAGACCTGGTTGAGGCGGTGCAATGCAGTAACAGGCCATTACTTCCTGTAAAATGCAATCACCGGACTGGTATTTATACACGGAAGCTTCCTCTTTTGCTTCTCCTTTTGACACAAATTCCCCGTCACAGAGGATCATTTTCAATCCGGCTTTTACTTCTTTTGCTTTTTCCCGTACATTTTCACCTGCAAGAAGGATCTCAATGTCATGAGTCTGTCCATATTCCTTTAATTTTTCCAGGTCTGAAAATGCCATTGCCTGAAAAGGAAATGTTTCCTTCTGGTTCACATATTCTGCCAGCCGCCCTGCATACAACGGATCTTCATCGTATACAGCCATTACTTTTACCATTTTCCATCCTCCTTAAAATCCCCTGCATTCCCAAAATGTTCTCTAGGAATCTTCCTGTACCTGATCTTGTGAAAAGCCGAAAGCAAAGACAGGTACAGGAAAGACTCTGATAAGACATCAAAGAACCAGAATAAGAATAGCACCTGCACAGAAACAGGCTCCTAAAGGTATCACACATCCGGTTCCATCCCGGGATAAAACATAATACTTTTCAACTTTTTTATCATTGAACACTTGCCTGATATAGGCAGATAAATAAAGAAAACGCTCCCAGGCACTTCCATCCTGCAGCATTTTTAAAAGAGACAGAACCGCTCCCAAAAGAAGTCCTGCAATAAAGACCTTTCCCGTTTTTTCAAGACCAAGCCAGACTGCAAAAACAGCCATAAGCTTCATGTCCCCGGCACCCACCAGTCCAAAATGTGAAAGAACGATGCCCGGTATCAACAGCAAAACTGCCCGGAATACACAGGCTGCCACTGCCACCAGAAACCATAGCCACTGTACGTTCCAGATTCCGATTTTCCCTCTGCCAGCCTGAAAAAACAGGGAAATACAGCCCAATGCCATTTCCCAGACGATAACCCAATTAGGGATCCGGTAATATTTCCAGTCACTTACACCAGCAACTGCCAGTCCTGTTAAAAACAGGATCCGCAAAAGATCATTTGAATAAAAATAGACCGATATTTTCACCTCCCCCATAAAAGATGCAAAAAAACTGTTTTTTCATCTTGATCAAAATACACTTCATCTGGATACTGTGCTGAAATCCGCACATAAAAATTACAGAATCAAAAATAAAAAATAGATTTTTTTAAGAATGTGACCTTATTATGCCGTATTTCTCCCCTTCTGTCAAGAGCTTTTTGTAAGCATTGTAAATTATTTTTTCATCCGTTTTTCTATTGACCCCAGTGTACTGTAATGGTAAAATGATATTAGTTTAAAAATTTAAACCAAAGGAGGGAACGGCTATGACAACGGCTAAGGATCTGCAGAAACAATTTCATTGCTGCATGCCTCTTTTTATTGCCCTTGGGGATAAGGTACGCCTTTCGATCGTAGAGCTTCTCAGCGAAGATGCTTTAAAGAACGGAGGCACACGGGGAACCATTGATTTTGAAGGCTGCGCCATGAATGTAAATGAGATCACCCGCCGCACCAGTCTTTCCCGGCCTGCTATCTCCCATCATTTAAAAATATTAAAAGATGCAGGTCTGGTGGGTGTACGCCAGGACGGGACAGCCAACTATTACTATCTCACCTTACGTGACTCCACCCGCTCTCTTATGGAGCTGGGATATAGATTGGAGGAGTTTATGTAAGGATGTTAGAGTCAAAAGGTATTTTGCCCCCTATGATACCGAATTGCTACGTGCTTTGCACTCTCGCAATTCTAAAAGCATTCGTAATCCGCTCATTTTCCTTCAAAAAATGGCTTCTTACTCATGTTTTTGGCGGGTCCCAAGTTCAAAAATCCTCCTGCAGGCAAGCTTGCATCGGATTTATGACCTTTTGACCCTGGTATCATGCAATGATGCATAATTCTTTTTTTTCCAGATATACTAATTGATGCCAGAGTAAATCTGTTGGCAGTTGGGAGATGAAGATTTATGCCGGGATTTTTAAAAGCCGTTCGCGAGGCTGCAGCCGCAGCACCTGTAAAAGAAAACTTAGTTTTTACAAAGCGGGAACTGTGGGACGATATTGAACGTACTCTCTGGGCTCTGGAAACAGCCCAGAACCATTTTGAACAGGCTACAGAGCCGTCGCTGATCGACTGCTATATCTACGAATGGAATGCAGCGCAGCTGCGCTATCAGTTTTTGCTGAGAAAATTCAAAAACATGGAGGACTGACAACATGAGTACCTGGTATGAACAAGCTATCTTTTATCATATGTATCCTTTGGGAATGACCGGAGCGCCGAAACAGAATGCGCAGACAGAGGTGACAGACCGGTTTAAAGAACTGGATCAGTGGATCCCACATATCCGTTCTTTAGGCTGCAATGCCATCTACATAGGTCCTCTTTTTGAATCATCCAGTCATGGCTATGACACCAGGGATTACAAGCTGGTGGACAGCCGTCTGGGAACCAACGAAGATTTCCGTGAGTTTACAAAGCTTTGCCATGAAAATGACATCAAAGTAGTAGTTGACGGTGTTTTCAACCACACTGGCCGTGAGTTTTTTGCTTTTAAAGACATTCAGGAAAAAAAATGGGACTCCCCGTACAAGGACTGGTACAAAGGGGTGAATTTTGACTGGCAGAGCCCTTTAGGCGATCCATTTGGCTATGAAGCATGGCAGGGGCATTTTGAACTGCCCTGTTTAAATCTTTATAACCAGCAGGTAAAAGATTATCTTTTTGATGTGATCCGCTTCTGGGTGGATGAGTTTGACATTGACGGTATCCGTTTAGACTGCGCCAATATCCTGGACTTTAATTTCATGAAAGAAATGAGGACCAAAACTGCTTCCATGAAACCGGATTTCTGGCTTATGGGAGAAGTCATCCACGGTGATTACAGCCGCTGGGTCAACCCGGAAATGCTCCATTCGGTTACTAACTACGAACTGCACAAAAGCATTTATTCCGGTTTTAATGACCATAACTTTTTTGAGATCGCCCACAATGTACGTCGTCTGGAAGCCATTGGAAGACAGCTTTATACCTTCCTTGATAACCATGATGAAGACCGCATTGCCAGCAAATTAAAGATAAAAAAGCATCTGTATCCTGTATACACCTGTTTAATGACCCTTCCGGGAATACCGTCTATTTACTACGGAGGTGAATGGGGAACGGAAGGAAAACGTACTTCCACCTGTGATGATGACCTGCGCCCCTGCATTCCGGCTGAAAAGATACCACAGTTAAACTGTGAGCTTACGGATTTTATTTCCAGACTTGGAAAGATCCATGAAGAAAACGAAGAGCTTCACAACGGAAAATATCAAGAACTGCTTCTTACCAACAGGCAGTATGCCTACGCAAGATGGGGAAATAACAGCCTGATCATCACAGCCTTAAATAATGATGATAATGAAACTATATTAAACATCCCGGTTCCCATCCAGGCACAGACAGCAGTGGATCTTTTAAACAGTGATGATGAAACCGGCGAAGATAAAGTTCTGCCTGTACAAAACGGCAGACTGGAAATTAAATTAAAGGGCAACTGGGGTGCTGTCCTTAAAATTAAGGGGGAAAATTAATATGACAACGAGAAAGCAGGCGGATCAGGCACAAAAAGCAATCCCGGCCACAGCTCATAAAACTACCAGAAAAAGCACAGGTACAAAAACTGCAGCAAAAAACACTTCTTCCAAAAGTACTGCAGCAAAATCTAAAACACAGGGAAAGACTGCCGGTTCTGCAGCTGCCAGAAAGAATGCAGGAAACACCGGTCTGATCTCCGACCTGGACTGCTATTTATTCGGTGCAGGTACCCACTATGAGATCTATAAAAAGCTGGGCGCTCACCCCATGACCTACAAAGGCAAAAAGGGCATCTATTTTGGTGTATGGGCGCCACATGCCCAGGCAGTCCATCTGGTAGGTGATTTCAATGGCTGGAATCCGGAAGCCAATCCTATGAAAAAAGTGGGACAGTCCGGCATCTGGGAATACTTTAACGCAGGTATGCAGGTTGGCGAGCTTTACAAATTCGCTATTACCACAGATACAGGAAAGATCCTTTATAAAGCAGATCCATTTGCCTTCAGTGCAGAATACCGCCCAGGTACTGCCTCTGTTACTGCCGATATCAGCGGATTTTCCTGGAATGACGGTGACTGGATCTCAAAGCGCTCCCAGGCAGATATGGCAAAGCAGCCTATCAGCATTTATGAAGTCCATCTGGGTTCCTGGAAGAAGAAGGACCGTGAAGAAAAGGACGGATATTATACCTATGTGGAAGCTGCCCATGAACTGGCTGCCTATGTAAAGGAAATGGGCTACACCCACGTAGAGCTTATGGGTATCGCAGAGCATCCATATGACGGTTCCTGGGGATATCAGGTCACCGGTTATTTTGCCCCTACCTCCCGTTACGGAAGCCCTAAAGACTTCATGTATTTTGTGGATTATTTACATAAAAATGGCATCGGAGTTATCCTTGACTGGGTTCCGGCCCATTTCCCGAAAGATGCCCATGGACTGGCTGATTTTGATGGACATCCTCTTTTTGAATATGAAGATCCTCGCAAGGGTGAACATCCGGACTGGGGCACAAAAGTCTTTGATTATGGCAAAAATGAAGTAAAAGACTTCCTCATCAGCAACGCTCTCTACTGGGTAGAAGAATACCACGTAGATGGACTGCGGGTAGATGCAGTTGCTTCCATGCTGTACTTAGACTATGGCCGTGAACCAGGCCAGTGGGTACCAAATAAAGACGGAGGAAACCAGAATTTAGAGGCTATTGAGTTCTTTAAGCACTTAAATACCGTTGTCCAGGGCCGCAACCACGGTGTTTCCATGATCGCAGAAGAATCTACTGCTTGGCCGAAAGTGACGGAGCATCCGGAAAATGACGGACTGGGATTTACCTTTAAATGGAATATGGGCTGGATGCATGATTTCCTGGAATATATGAAATTAGATCCATATTTCCGCAAATATAATCACAACCGCATGACCTTCAGCCTCACCTATTTTACCAGTGAAAATTACATTTTAGTACTCTCCCATGACGAGGTAGTCCACCTGAAGTGTTCCATGATCAACAAGATGCCCGGCCTTGGAGAGGACAAGTTCTCCAACTTAAAAGCCGGCTACACCTTTATGTTAGGCCATCCCGGAAAGAAGCTTTTATTTATGGGACAGGACTTTGGCCAATGGCACGAATGGGATGAAAAGGTCAGCCTTGACTGGTATTTAGCTGAAGAAGAAAGCCACAAAAAGCTTCAGGAATATGTCCGTGATCTTCTTCATATTTACAGGAAATATCCGTGTCTGTACCACCTTGACAATGACTGGAACGGTTTCCAGTGGATCAACGCCAATGACGGCGACCGCAGCATTTTTAGTTTTATCCGTAAAGATGAAACTGGCAAAAAGAATCTACTGTTCATAGTAAACTTCACACCTGTAGACCGCCCGGATTACCGTGTAGGCGTTCCGAAACGTTGTAAGCTGTCACTTCTTTTAGATAATGTCCATGGCGCCTATAAGCCAAGCCAGTGCCCGACTTATACATCCATAAAAGGTGAATGTGATGGACAGCCATATTCTATTTCTTATCCGTTAGGCGGATATGGAACTGCGATCTTCCGGTTTTAAGTGTCGGTAACACTTTTATGGTAAATTTCGTTAATTTTTTATCAATTTTGCTGTACTTTTAAGCATTCATGTAGTAAAATAATAATCGATGCGGCAGTTCACACCGCAGCAGTACCGTATATAATGTGTGGAAGGAGAGTATGATTATGGCAAAAGAAATGATTTTCAGTAGTGCAAAAAAGACCGTCTACCGTGACGGAGATACTGCCATTAAGGAGTTCTGTGAAGGATTCCCGAAAGCTGAGGTTTTAAACGAAGCATTATGTAATGCAAGAGTGGAGACCATCGAAGCGCTCAATGTTCCAAAGGTTTTAGGGGTAACGGTAACTGATGGAAAATGGTCTATTATCAAGGAATATGTACCAGGCAAGACCTTAGAACAGCTGATGGATGAAAATCCTGACAAGCTGGACGAGTACATGTCCCAGATGGTAGATCTTCAGCTACTGATCCACAGCCAGGCTTGCCCGCTGCTCAACAAACTGAAAGAAAAAACCATCCGTTCCTTAAAATCCGTGGAACAGCTGGACGAAGGCACACGTTATGAGCTTTTGACCAGACTGGACGGAATGCCAAAACACACCAAGCTCTGCCACGGCGATTTCAATCCATCCAACATCATTGTTGGGGACGATGGAAAGCTTTATGTCATTGACTGGGTACATGCTTCCCAGGGTAATGCAAGTGCCGATGTGGCCAGAACCTACCTTCTGCTCAGCTTAAAGGACAAAAAGAAAGCAGAGCTGTACATGGATCTGTTCTGTGAAAAAACAGGTACAGAAAAACGCTATGTACAGGGCTGGCTTCCAATCGTAGCAGCCGCACAGCTGGCTTATAAGCGTCCGGAAGAGAAAGATCTGTTAGAGAGCTGGATCAATGTTTTCGAGTATCAATAAGTTCTATTTACACATTTAAGCAGTACCGCCTGAAAGCGGGCTGCAAATTTACGGTCAAAAAAGACAGGTTCCTTGTGGGCCTGTCTTTTTTAGTATCTTCCTTGCGTTTTCTGTTTATTTTTCCTATTTAGTTTTCCGGTTTATGTTTCCTGTTTATTCTCCCGGTTTCCATTCCGGATCAGTACTTCCTCTTTCACTGTTAAATTCTTGTCATTTTCTACCATTACATCCCAGTTATAGGGGACGCTTTCCAGCAGATTCTCTCCCACTGGCATTTCCCCGGACATTTTCTCCCCGGACTGTTCTTCTGCCCGCTTCTCTTCCGCAGCCCGTTCCAGACGCATTTCTGCCCTGGTCTCCTGGCGCACTTGCGGGAAAATGACCTGAGCCTTGAACAAATCACCGTCAATGGTGATCACAAACTCGCCTTTCTGCAGCTGAGTCAGACTCCGGGCAATGGAAAGCCCTAATCCGCTGCCTTCTGTGGTCCGCGCCACATCTCCTCTGACAAAACGTTCTGTCAGTTCATCCGGGCTGATATTTAACGGCTTTTCCGAAATATTTTTCATAGTGAAAATGGCTTTTCCATCTACAGAAGCCACATCCACATATACCCGGCTGCCTTCCTGGGCATATTTAAAAGCATTGGTATAAAGATTTTCAAGAACACGCCATAATCTGCGCCCATCTGCCTTAATAATGATCATGCCATCCGGGAAATCAGAGATGATCTTTAAATGGCGCTGGTCAAAACGTTCCTCAAATTCACCATTTGTCTGCTGCACCAGCTCTACCAGGTCAATATCTGTCACTTCCAGCTTCAGGTTGCCGGAACTTGCCTTGGATGCTTCTACCAGATCCTCTGTCAATGTCTTTAAACGCTGGGATTTCTGGTCCAGGACTTCCAGATAAGAGGCGATCTTGGGATCCTGTATCTTCTGCCTCTTTAACAGATCCACATAGTTGATAATGGATGTAAGGGGAGTCTTAATATCATGGGAAACATTAGTGATCAGGTCCGCTTTTAAGCGCTCACTTTTTACCTTTTCCTGAAGTGCTGTATCCAGACCACTTCCAATATTATTAATATGATCTCCTACTGTTCTTTCTTTTCCGGTAAGCTTTTTTGTGTCCAGCCTGAAACCGGTATCACCTTTTGCAATGCAGGTAATGGCATTATTCAAAAGATCTTTCTGCTCTGCCTTACGAAACAGCCTGTGGTAGATCCAGCCATCCAGTCCCACAAACAAAACAGCGCATACATAAAATAAAATACGTGAAGTCAGTTTTTCATCTTTATAGGCAAAAAGGAACAGCGTTCCCCACATCATCATGCCATTAACGACTAAAAACAGTAGATAACAAAGGCTGGTACCTGCCACAAAACTGGCTTTGGCAATATAATCTTTTGAAGCATTTACTGCCTTTTTTGCAATGCTTTTCTCCCATAATGTATTGGCCTTATAACGCCTTAAAAGACTGAAGCCACAGAGAATACTGCATCCATAAAGTATCACATATTTTAATAATTTATTCCAGTAAGCCAGATGTTCTTCTGAAGCAAACAGGCCAATGACCAGAATACCCAGCTTTCTGCAAAGGTACAAAATACCGGCTGTTGCTGCCGCACACAAAAGCACACAGGACTCCGTATACATTTTATCAATGGGGAACAAGCGGATCTCACCACCCAGCTCATCTTCATGACCAGACAAAAGCACCAGTGCTACCAACGTGGTAAAAAATCCGACCATTCCGGCGATCACAGCACCCATTCCTACAATAAAAGCAGAACGGGCACCTTTATATTCTCCTGCTTCCTTTGCATATTTATCAACATATGGATAATTTGTATCCACAGAAACTACCATGTAATTCTGGTCATTGTCAAATGGATTCCAGGTTTCCAGCAAGGAAGCCGCATTTTCCGGTATCAAAGCCAGATTACTTTCCATACGGATGGTATTTCCGGGAATAAATAAATATTTTCCAAAACCTCTCAGCTCATCTAAAGACATAGATGGAACATTCGTATAAACCGCTTCTTCCCCACTATCGCTTTTATAAAAGATACGGAACCGGACATTTGTATTATTACTGATGAAATTATAATAGATCGTATAATATTTTCCCAGACGATCCAGGATATCAAGAGCCATTTCCTCTTTAGTCATCCTGGTCTCCAGGCCATCTGCATCTGCCAGACCTGGGTTGTCCGTTTTATATTCTACGGTGATCTCCATGTCATCATCGTCCATGGCCATAGGAGACCCCTGAACTGTAAAATCTTCCCCCAGGTAATATCCGCGGATTTTTGCATAACGGACGATCTGGTCCAGTGTCATATTTTCATCTACGCCTGGTCCGTCTGTAATACGCACAATATTCTTATGCATGTCCAGAACACCATTCGTTTCAAACATATCCTTATAGCCGATATAGGTAAAAATATTGCTGATATCTATGCCCAGCTGGGAGCAGAATGCATCTGAATCCTCATATGTTTCATCATAAATCCAGCGGATACCTTTACCGTATCCGCCGTTTAAATACATGGCACTGATACCCGCCAGTGTAATGACCAGAAAGATCACATGAAACACGGACAGCAGCACCTTCCATTTTCTCAGACCAAACGATTTTTTTTCCATAGGCCACCTACTGTTTCTCGATCTTATAGCCTACGCCCCATACTACCTTCAGATATTTTGGCTCTCTCGGGTTGATCTCAATCTTTTCCCGGATATGACGAATGTGGACAGCTACTGTATTATCTGCACCAATGGCTTCCTCGTTCCAGATCTTTTCGTAGATCTCATCAATAGAGAATACCTTTCCTGCATTCTTAACCAGAAGCAAAAGGATGTTATACTCAATAGGCGTCAGTTTGATCGGCTCTCCATCTACAGTAACCTCCTTATTGTCATCATTGATCTGGAGACCGCCACACTTGTAAACCTGGCCTTCTGCCTGTTGGCTCATGTTCCCAAGCTGTGTATAACGGCGCAGCTGGGATTTGACTCTTGCTACCAGTTCTAACGGGTTAAATGGCTTTGTAATATAATCATCTGCACCGATATTAAGTCCCAGGATCTTATCTGCATCCTCTGATTTTGCAGAAAGGATAATGATCGGAATACTGCTGGTCTCACGTACCTTTAAGGTAGTACGTATACCATCCAGTCCCGGCATCATCACATCTAAGATCAAAAGATCTGCGGACTGTGTCTCCAGATATTCCAGAGCTTCATATCCGTCATAGGTTTTTATAACTTTAAAGCCTTCTCCTGTAAGGTAAATGTCAATGGCTTCTACAATCTGTTTATCATCATCACATACCAGGATCGTCTGCATAAATGTCTCCTCCTTTGTTAATATACCTGCGCCCACAGGCGCAGACCGGGTGTATGTTACTGTTTAAAAGATACGCCATGCGCAGATAAAGTTATTTCTCCACCACTGGCTTAAGCTTCTGTGGACAACCTTACCATTACTGGATGAAGCATCAATAACAGTTCCGCCGCCTGCTGCAATACCTACGTGGCCTCTTACAACTACGATATCGCCCGCCTGGATATCTCCAAAATTGCTTACCTTTGTATAACGTCCTGCACTTCTCCAGCCTGAAGAAGTCATATAACTCTGGCTTACGCCTACCTGCTTTAAGCACCAGTATACAAAACCGGAACAGTCAAAAGAGCTGGGGCCCTTTGCTCCCCATACATATGGGCTTCCAAGCTTGGAAGATGCTACGGAGATCAGCGCAGAAACACCTGTACCGGATGCCGGTCTTGGAGCCGGTGTACTGGTATTGCCGCCGTTATTGCCCTTGTTAGAATTATTGTTCTTTCCGCTGTTATTGTTTTTGTTGCCCTTAGCCGGTGCAGCTGTAGAAGGTGCCGGTTTCTTCACATCGTCACTGGTAAGCTTGGCCATGGTCAGTACGCCAACTTTACCATCTGCAGACAGACCGTTGCGTGACTGGAAGTTCTTTACTGCATCTTCCGTTGCTTCACCATAATAGCCAGTTACATTGGAAGATGGCAGATAGCCGTATTTGCTTAACAGCTGCTGTACTCTGGTAACAGAATCGCCCTGTTCACCGATCATTAAGCCATTTGGCTTGGCATCCGGACTGTTTAATACAATACGGGTGGATGGTCCTAAGTAGCCATCTACTACCTGGTCATTTCTTGCCTGGAACTGCTTAACTGCGATCACAGTATCCTGGCCATATGTACCATCTGGTGTTGTAGTCAGATAGCCCAGATCCTTTAAACGCTGCTGGCATGCCAGTACCACATCACTCTTTTCACCGTATGCAAGCATATTTGCCTTAATGTCATCGCTGTACATCAGGTTATAGGTCTGCCGGCCTACTTTTCCGTCTTCTGCCAGTCCATTAACCCCCTGAAGCTTTAAAACGGCAATTTCTGTAGCATCATCAAAGTTGCCCGTTACCTGGTCTGCAGAAGCCAGATATCCCAGCTCATACAGTCGCTGCTGGATCTTCTGGATATCATCGCCCTGTGTTCCCTTAGATACTGCATAATGTTTGGCATCTTCTGCCATCAGTTCATCCCATGTGGTATTACCTACAATACCATCCTGAGGCAGTTCATTCTGTCTCTGGAAATGTTTTACTGCTGTGAGCGTTACCTGGCCAAAGTAATCCGTAGGCTCATCGTTATCCATAAAGCCCAGATCCATCAGTCGCTGCTGAAGCTTCTTTACGATCTCATGGCGCACGCCTTCTCTCAGATACTGAGGCGCCGGTTCTGCATCTTCTGGAAGTTCTACATCATCCAGTCCCGGCAGTACCTGTCCGTCCAGTCCTAAAGGTGCTATGGTCTCATCTGTACCATCTGAGATTGCCTGGCCGTCCGCAGCATCTGCCGCTGCCGGTTCTGCTGTTTCATTCTGGACAGCGATCCCGCTGTCACCAGAAGAGCATCCCCCCAGCGCCAGCGCTGCAGCTAACGCACCGGATATGCAGGCATATCTCAGGTAATATGTATATTTCTGATTCATGAAATGTGTCCTCACTTGTTGTCATTTGTTGCTTTTTAGTCCACTCAGGATTCCTCTTTTGCACTTCCTGCGCCCCGTGTTTTTCCCATGTGCTTATCAGATTATAGCACATATCCTGCTATTTTTCGATATTTTTCACGGTCTTAAGAAAATCTATCCTCTTTCTTTTCCTTAACTTCTCTTCTCCCTGTGAAAAAGCTTCTTAGCCCCTCGTCCGAAGCGCTTTTTCTTAAAAAACGGCACTTTTGCCGCAGCTGCTTCTTCCTGTCCGCTTTTCTGGAAAGAGCGGATCGTCTCGTCTAACAGGCGAAACCTTTCCTCCTCTTTCTGGTCAGAATCCTTTAAAAGAAGCTCCATTTCACCTGCCAGCCGTTCTTTTACAAGGCAGCTGATATCCTGGCTCAGCTTTTCATTATTCACTTCCAGCGCCCGTCCGATGATCAGGTTCATCATCTGCTGGAACTGGGCCATTTTTTCCTCTGCACTGGCGGGAAGAGCCATTCCTTCTCCTGTTGCAGCAACCATTGCCGTACTTTCCTCTTCCTTAAGCTCCTTTAAAGCTGCGTCCATATCACGCTCCAACAGCTCGTCTGTCAACTCCCCTTCCAGCTTTCCGTCCTTTTTCATCTGCTCCAATGCATGCTTGATCGCCTTCAACTGATATCCTTTTTCCTTCAGGTTTTTCACCTGTTTAAACAGCCGGATATGAAAATCCGTATAATACCTGTGCCCCATTTCATTTCGGGGGATCCCAAGCTCCAGTTCTTCCTCCCAGTACCTCAATACATGGGCTTCCACATCCACCTTCCTGGACGCATCTGATATAAGATAATGTACCTCATCCATAGCCATTCTCTCCTTCATATCACGTATCACTCTGATTAACTGCGGCTCTTTTTGCCGCCGTTTATTATCAATGTATGCGTTGAGAATCACTATTATGACTAAAAAATAAATGGCACCTGCACCAACTGATGCAAGCGCCAAAATTCTATTATCCTTCCTGATTTCCTCCCTGAGGACGCACCGCATTTACAAACTTGGTGTATTCAGGCTTCCAGATCAGGTTTACAGTACCAATAGGGCCGTTTCGTTGTTTTGCGATGATGACTTCGGCCTCATTGGGATGTTCAGTATCTTTGTTATAGTAATCATCACGGTATAAGAACATAACAACGTCCGCATCCTGCTCAATGGCTCCGGACTCTCGAAGGTCAGAAAGCATAGGGCGATGGTCGGTACGGGTCTCGCAGGCACGGGACAGCTGGGATAAGGCAATGACCGGGGCATGAAGTTCTCTGGCTAACGCTTTTAAGGAACGGGAAATATCGGAAATTTCCTGCTGGCGGTTATCATTTCCTCCTTTACGGCTTCCGCTCATCAGCTGCAAGTAGTCAATGATAACAATACTTAAGCCATACTCCAGCTTCATTTTCCTGCACTTGGAGCGCAGCTCAGAAATAGAGATACCTGGCGTATCATCAATGATCAGCTTGGAATTACCGATAATACCAATACCTTCCACAACTGCATCCCAGTCAGAATCTGTCAGAGTACCTGTTCGCAGCTTCTGCGAGTCTACATTTGACTCCATGGAAAGCATACGGTTTACCAGCTGCTCCTTTGACATTTCCAGGCTGAATACCATACATGGCAGGTTCTTACGCACAGAAACATAGTCAACTACATTTAAGACAAAGGCCGTTTTACCCATAGACGGACGTGCTGCGATCAAAATAAAATCTGAAGGCTGGAAACCGGACAATTTGTAATCCAGATCAATGAATCCGGACGGAATACCTGTAACGGTTCCCTGGTTTTTATATGCATCCTCGATTTTTTCCAGTACATTGATAGCAACCTGCTTAATAGGCACAAATTCCTGTCCGCCCTTATTCTGCAGCAGGTCAAAAATAGACTTTTCCGTATCTGCCAGAATATTTTCCAATGGTTCTTTTCCCGCATAGCAGGTATTCGCGATCTCTTCTGTTGTCTTTATAAGCCGGCGCAGGACTGCTTTCTCACTGACAATAGCAGCATAGGACTTTACATTGGCCGATGTAGGCACAATAGTAATGATATCCCGGACAAAATCCAGGCTGCTGACCTCCGGCGGAACCTCTTTTTCCTTTAAGCGGTCCTGAAGTGTTACCAGATCTACCGGCTTTCCTTCATTAAACAGTTCCACCATGGCATCAAACATGATCCCGTACTGCTGCTGATAAAAATCGCTGCCCGTGATGATCTCCGATGCAGCGATTACCGCTTCCCTGTCCATTAACATAGAACCTATAACAGACTGTTCCGCCTCTATACTGTGAGGAAGCACCCGCTTAATAAGGGTCTCTTCCATAAAAATTATCTCCTTACATTTCCGGGCTATATCCCCCGGGCTGTCTTATCGTTAATGTTCTCCCGGAACCTTCCTATGCTTCTACTACCTTAACTGCCAGTTTTGCAGTTACCTCTTTGTGAAGCTTTACAGACACCTCAAAGCTGCCAATAGCCTTAATCGGTGTATTTAATACGATCTTCTTCTTGTCGATCTCCAGTCCCAGCTGATCCTTAGCTGCTTTTTCGATCTCCTTAGAAGAAACAGCACCAAATGCCCTGCCGCCTTCACCGGCCTTAATAGAAACAGTTACAGAAGCATTGTTTAACTTCTCTGCCAGTTCTTTGGCTGCCGCCAGCTGCTCAGCTGCGATCTTTGCATCATTTGCTTTCTGAAGCTTTAAATCGTTTAAGTTCTTGGAGGTCGCTTCTACGCCTAACTTCTTTGGAAGGATAAAGTTGCGTGCGTAACCATCATTTACCTTTACAACCTGTCCCTTTTTACCTAATGCCTTTACATCTTCTAATAATACGATTTCCATTTTACAAAACTTCCTTTCTATGTCTGTATCTATCTAAATCTAATCTGTATCAGATCTATACCTGGTATATCCGTTTTGTTCCTAAGACACATCTCCCTCATCCATCATCTGACGGATGACAGCTTTTAAGCGTTCCTTCGCCTCTTCAACTGTAATGCCCTGCATCTGGGCACCTGCAATAGTCCTGTGACCGCCGCCGCCCAGTTTTTCCATCATAACCTGAACATTAACTTCATCAATGGATCTGGCGCTGAAATAAATAGTATTGTTATAGTCTGTAAGTACCACAGAAGCCTTGATCCCCTTGATCTCAAGAAGCTCATTCGCTGCCTGGGCACCAATAATAGTCGGGCTGTCCAGACCTTCTGCCGGGCATACACTGATGGCAAATGCGTCCATATAAACCTCTGCCGCCCTTACTGCCTCTGCCTTCGCCTGATAATCTACCATATTTTCACGGAACAGCTTACGCACTCTTGTAACATCAGCACCGCTTCTTCTAAGGAATGCTGCCGCCTCAAAGGTACGTACACCGGTCTGGTTGGTAAAATTCTGGGTATCAATAACAATACCTGCATACATGGCATCTGCCTCGCAGGGCCTTACCTTGATCCCATCTGCAATATACTGAAGCACTTCTGCAACCATTTCGCAGGCAGAAGAAGCATATGGCTCCACATAAGAAAGAACTGCATTGTCGATCACTTCACTGCTGGTACGATGATGATCCAGAACCACGATCGTGCGGATCAGACGCAGCAGGTTAGGCTCATCAGTAATACTTGGACGGTTTACATCCACAACTACCAGCATGGTTCCTGCATCCACCAGTTCTGCTGCCTTTGCGCCTTTTAGGAACATATCATCAGGATACTCTGGATTGTTCTGGAAGCGCTCCATCATAGGACGCACAGAAGAGGTTACATCATTGAGTACGATATTGGCCTTTTTATTCATGGACATGGCAATGCGGTAAATACCAACTGCTGCACCGAAAGCATCAATATCTGCCATCCGGTGTCCCATGATCAGCAGACGGTCCTTATTATCCATCAGTTCCTTTAAGGCATGTGCCTTTACACGGGCCTTTACGCGAGTGGTTTTTTCCATCTGCTGGGCTTTTCCGCCGTAATAGAGGATCTTATCAGAATCCTTGACGACCGCCTGATCACCGCCACGGCCTAAGGCCATGTCAATAGATGTTCTTGCATATTCATAATTCTGCGCATAGCTCTCACCGTTCATACCAATACCGATACTTAAGGTGACTGCCATATCATTTCCAATATTTACAGTTTTTACATCTTCCAGAATAGAGAAACGCTCTTCCTGCATCCTAGCAATGTACTGCTGCTTGATGACAAAGAAATATTTATCCTTCTCAATGCTCTTTACAATACCATTCATGGAAGAAATGTACTTGCTGATCTTTCGGTCAATAAGTGCAGTCAGAAGAGAGCGGCGTACCTCTTCTACGCTTTCTAATGCCTCATCATAATTATCCAGATAAATGAGACCTGCTACCAGTTTCTGGTCATTGATCTGCTGTTTATAAAGAAGCATCTGGGTCTCATCAATAAGATAAATAGCAGTCACCAGGGAATTGCCTTCATCCAGCCCGCACTGAGACGCTGCTGCCTGAGCCTCTTCTGTATGGATCTCTTTCATGTCCACACGGTACTTCTTATCTTTAAATGCACTGTGTATACTTACCGTTTCGCCGCCGGTAGCCAGCATTTCCTTTGTAATATCCGGAAACATCTGGGTAATATTCCTGATGGCAGCCTTGTCATCCCCAAGAATAGCTTCCATTTCCTGGTTCATCCACAAAATACGGCCTGTTATATCCGCCACACAGTAAGGCACCAGCATTTCTTCTAAAAACTTGCTCTTGCTCTGGTCATAAGCCTGGGAAAACGCGATAAGTCCCCCCAGTATACCTTTTCTCCTGGAAAAATACAGCCATAACGCTATTCCAATATAGATAAGAGTAAAAAATGAAACTATAATGCCTGCTCTTAATGAAACTGCCCCCACAGCAGCTGTCAGCAGGACCATCAGGACCGATAAAAATAAAGGCCACTGAAGATAAATGCGGAAGCTCCCCCGCACCTTCCTTTTCTCATCCATAGTCTTCCTCCAATCGTATCCAAAAATGAATGGAATACGCCTATCTTATGAATTATACCATATGCGAGGTCATTCGTCCATGATAAACATTATCAGTCAGGGATTTCGCTTTTAGCACTGTATATTTATAAATAGTGCCCCTCACACGCTTATTTTCTCTTTTGCTGCATGACAATAGCAATGTTTTGCGTGATAATACGTTTTCAACTGGTGGAATCTGTTCTCTTCTATATCCCATCTTCGGTTCATCATCTCCCATAAAACCCGAGGATTCCCCTGCGCCAGGGTCGTTACCAGCTTCTTTAATGCTAATTTTTCATTAAGGACACCTTCTTTCGTATTGTTTTTGTGGTAACATAATTATACAATAAAAGGTGTCCTTTTTAATTGATTATGCAGAAAAAACCGACCGCCGGATGAATATTCCGACGGTCGGTGGCTGTTTCATGATTTATTCTTTTTTTCTTTCTAAAACCTTTGAAGCCTCTGCTGCTCTGCCATTAACTGTAATAATGACCGCCTCCTTGTTTTCCTTACACAGCCTTGAAATATCACTGTAATGATTTCTCAGAAATTTATTTTACCTCTTTCACTTCTACATTACGATAGCTGCCACTACTCATACGGCTGAGTTCATGGTCAAGTCCGCCAATAATCGCAAACGCATCACGGGAATAATCACCAGTAAAACGCCAACATGCGTCTGAAAAATCTGGAAGTGTACCGTTTTCGCAGTACCATGTATTTCCACGGCGTACAACCTGATAAGGTCCCATGTTGCTCCATGCCCCTTTATAATAATTCGTGGTTAAATACCCATAGGTATCATGGATCCCATAGCGGCCAAAATCCCAGGTCCATCCACTTTTACTTATGCTCGTATCCAGATATCCGTCCTCATTAAATGCATAAATTTCCCATGTTCCGTCATTGTCATCATCTGTCATCCACACAATATCTCTTACATATGGATCATGCATGTATTTAAAGTTGATATCCATGTCTGGATACACATAGAACCCGTCCGCTTTTTTGAACTTAAATCCTTTTTCATCACGCTCCCATGTGCCATTGGATACCTGATACGTTTCACCAGGCTGCAGATTTCTGCGGATTCCATTGCCATTTACAATAGCCCCTGCCGGAAGCTTTGTAGGAGTTCCCTGCATTTGTACAATCCCGTTTACCACCCATTGGCCATCGTAATTTACAGTATAGCCATCTGGTGTGACATTAATTCCGGGCATGTTCTCACCCTGTTCCGTAGCTATATAGCCATCTTCCTTGAAATAATAACATTCCAGTGCGCCATCACCATCTTTATCCAGCCACTTCCACTGATTCGTCGGATAACTTCCATCGCTCTCTTCATACCACCAGCCATAATATTTATGACGCTTCCACTCACCTGCCAGCGCAGTTGATGTAGTTCCAACAACCATAGCTGCTGCCAGCGCAAGCACTGCAGCCTGCTTAAAAAATGCGTTTCTCATACGTTTTTCTCTCTGTATCCCGTTTTCTTTACCACTGCTGGATATCAAACATATTTCCCCATGGATCAATATATTTAACCTGGACCACGCCGCCAGAAACCAGATTCAGATCCGTAGTCCATCTGCCTTTTTCATTAACATAGTAGCCGTCCGGAGTAGTGGTATTCACTAAAATATAACCATCTGCGTCAAAATAGTAGCAATGAGCAATGTTTTCCCCATCATTGATCCACTGCCAGCCATTTGAATACCACTGACTGTTATCTTCATTTGTACCATACCACTGGCCCTTATCATTCTGTTGCCAGCCAGAAGCAAACGCAGTAACACTCATAGCTCCCATAAGTGCTGCTGTCATCATCACTGCTGCAATAGCCTTTGTTTTTCTTTTTCCCATAAATAATTCCTCCGTAAGTGCAAAATTTACTATATGAAGATATTATACGATCTTTTATCCTGAAATTCAATCTGTCCCTGATTCTCACAGGGATTTCGCTTTTAGCACTGTATATTTATAAATAGTTCCCCTCCCGCATTTATCGGCGATACAGGTATAATTCTCTCATGCTAAAGCCGATGATCATCAGATCCAATATTACTTCTGTTGCTGCATAGCAATAGGGTGGTTATTTTTTTAAGCAAAAAAATCCCGGCTGTGGGATTTTTCTCCAAAAGCCGGGATCCTGTTAATTTTTAAAATCTTTTTTCTTAATCTTCTTTTGTTTTCTTTCCAAAGAAACCTACTGCGCCTAACACAAGAGCAGATACAAACAGCACGATCTCTTTTCCAGCATTCTGTCCGGTCTTTGGAAGAGCTGTTAACGGAACTTCATCTTCCGGGATAGAAACTGGTTCCTGTGGAAGAGCTTCTGTTGGAAGTTCAGCTAACGGAACTGTTTCCTCCTGAATGGTCACGCCAGGACCTCCATTGCTTGTGACAATAGAACCATGGCCTCCGCTGCTGCTTCCACCACCAGAGCCGCCGCCTCTGTTAGAAGTAGAATTGCTGTTATAATATACATTGAATACCAGATCACCATTTAAACTGCCTGCCGGCTGTCCGCCTTCGTAACGGATCCAGGTATATCCGTCAATCGCTTTGTTAAGCAGGGCATTTACATCATAGCTGCTGCCTTCCTCCATGTAATCAGAGTTGTAGGAAGCAGTAATGCTTGCACCTGTTCGCTCATTAATGTAATTGATCACGATATTATACTGGCTTGGAAGTACCCATTTTGCGTAGATGGTCTTTTCTTCCTGTCCTTTAGATACATCATTAATATCCTCAGATACCTTAGAATCAGCTGTAAAACGTATATTTAACAGCTTATTTAATTCTGCCCAGTTGCCGCTTCTTGCATAATCTACTGCTGCACCTTCGTCATCAGCTACATACCAGCCTGCAAATTTGTATCCGTCTCTTACAGCCACCGGAAGTTCGCCTTCAGTTAGGTTCATGCTGTTTCCGAAAATGGTGTAATCTGCTGCATAGCGGTCGGAAGTTTCTTCCGGATTTCCTGTATTTCCTACTGCACTGCCATCACCACGGGTATTGACTAATGCCATATTTCCCTGTACAGCAGTACCGAAAGCATTGATCTTGCCTTCTGTTGCGTCATAATGAAGAACAGATACAGGAGCCCATACATATGCATTGCCGCCAGTGCCGTTTAAGTCTTCTGCTGCTGTGTTGTAGCGGAAAGAATATGCATACTTATCACCGGTGTTCGGATCATAGTATACAAAATCATTCACATCAGATGCTGCTTCTTTGTTTGCAGACTGATGAAGGTCGAAACGGGTCAATGCGGTGTGTGAGGTATTGATCGGAGCTGCATAGTTTTCTCCGCTTCCCAGTTCTTCAGAACCGATCATTGGGTTCAGCTCTGCAAACGGCATACCCTTTAAGTTATCACCATAACGCATATTCGCTGTAGTTGCCTGGAAGGAACCGCCTAATACATAATCACGGCCAAAATACTTATCAGACCTAGGATTTCTTGTTTTATCTGCAAATTGATTTCCGGTTTCTGCTGCTGTATCATACTCTCCAGACTGAACAGCAATTACATTATTTCCATACTGCTTAACCGCATTTTTAGTAGGGCTGGCAATTGTAATGGCGCTTGGATTATCCTTTAATTCTAAGACGCTATTGGTAATCGATAAATTTCCTTTTGCCAGATAAATACCTGACATATATTTAGATGAAGAACTTAATACACCATTATTATTTGCAATTACCTTTGAATCAGAAATTTCTGATTCATACTCCATCCATACACCGCCATATGGGTTATTGTTTGCTTCGATCACAGAGTCATTAGTCATTTCCAGACCGCCCATCTGCATGATACCACAGGAGTCCTCACTGTCATTAGCGGTAAATGTAGTTTTATCTATAACTGTTTTTGAACTTGCAAATCCTGCATTTGTATTATGGTTTCCATCCATATGGATCTCAGAATCCGCAAACCGATACTTACGTCCTAGAGCCGTATCTTTGCCTATCTCACTGGGCTTTCCATAATTGTAGCCATTATAACCATTGTTGCTGATCGATAAAACAGATCCATTTACTACTTCTAAAATATTTCCATCTGCAGAATATGACTCATCCTTGTATCCATCACTGGTATTAGCCTCAAGATTGACTGTGGCATTATCAAATACCACTGGATCCATATGTTCGTTAAAATATTCCTTGGATGTGTCAATATTATGGCGATAAATACCATGCTGCTGGTTCTTATTAGATTTAAGCTCTGCATCATGTACTTCAAGACGTCTCTGTCCCTTTGCTCCTCTTACCAGAACAACGCCTGAACCTGTGAAACCACAGCCCTGACCTTTAGTTACAGCCTGACCATCATCATAACCTCCACCAGAATAAGAATTGGGAACAATGGTCACAGACTCTTCAACATCAAAAGTCCCACCACCGATCAGATTAAATTCTGCATCGCTACTATCATACCCTACATGTCCTACACGAAGACCATTGTTATAATCTTTAATTATGATCGTATTTCCGTTTGTATTAAAAGTTGTTTTTCCACTCTCTACAAACACAGCCGCAGCTGTATTATGTGTTTCCTTTGCCTGCCCTTCAAATGTAACATCACCTTCTAACACCACCTCAGCATCTTCCCTGGTGATGATCTGTGCCCGTATATAATCACCGCCCTTTAACAGAACAGCCATTCCGGAAGCATCAATGATGACCTTTTTATGGTTATTTTCGCCATTGGAATAATCACCAGCCTGAACTTCCAGAACCTTATTTTCAGAAGCTGCTGCTGCCTTAACAGCATCGTTGATCTGATCCTGAGTCATATCCGGGCTGACCACAGCATCTGCTGCCTTCACCACTTTCTTCGTAAATGCCACAGCATACTCTGAAAAATGCTCTGCCTCAAAGGCAACCTCTGAACCGGTCTCACCGGCTACATCTTCTGCTGCTACCTGGGTGAGTTTGTCTTCTGTATCATCTACATGAAGAACGGAAACCTTATCTGCCTGGGCGATCTTTTCTTCGATCTCAGTTCCTGTAAAGGTTACAAGAACTGTTCCATCTGCCCATGCGCTGTATACAGTATCCGTATCTGCCAGAGTGATGTCATAGACCACTACATCCTGGATCTGGTTTTCCTGTGGATCTAACTGTGCTACCTTACCGGCTTCGATATCTTCTACCACTTTATCTTTAGACTGCTCTGTTACTTCTTCTACGTGAAGCTTCGCATCGGCGGAAATACCGCTTTCCTTGGTATTCCATTTTGCAATAACAGTGACACCATTGATTTCAGTACTGTCTTCTGCTTCATATACAGACAAGTCTTCATTATCCATTTCAACAATGATCTCTGCATCAGCTTCTACGTTTTCGATCTGGTAAGTCTGGAACTTCTCACCATCATTCTTTCCTGCATTTTTCTTCTGTGCATTGGAAGCAGATGCTGTATCTATATCTTCTACTGCAGAAATCTCAGCACTTTCACAGGAAACATTTTTGATCACATAGCCTTCCTGCGCTTCTACAGTAAACACAGCATTTTTGCCGGCTGTCACAGATGATGGGCCTTCTACTTTTGCTCCTTCATCCGGGTCAACGGAATAAGTCAGCTTGTATGTACCCTTCTTCGCCTCAGAGTTCTCTTTTACTGTACTCTTGCCGCCTGCAGAACCATTTGCTTCTTCAGTACCAGACTGTCCGCTGCCTTCATTCCCGGATCCGTTTTCATCTTTATTTTCTTCAGATTTATTTTCCCCGGATTCATTTTCCCCAGAGCTGTTTTCGCTGCTGTCTTCACCAGCGTTTTCTCCCTTTTCAGACTCTCCCTGATCAGAGCTTTCTCCCTTTTCCCCGGAATTTTCATTTCCAGAATTTTCCTCTCCGGAATTTTCTTCTCCGCCATTTTCGCCTTCAGAGTCGTTCCCGTCTCCATTTTCTTCTTCGGATCCGCCCTCTTCAGGATCATTGCCGGAATCTTCTCCTGCGTCTGCTTCCCCAGAACCGCCGTTTTCTTCCTCACCGCCAGCTTCCTGTTCTTCCTCACTTCCGTTTTCCTGGGACTCTGCCTCTGCTGCATATACCATATTTACACAGGAACCAATATTGGAAAATGCCAGTGATAATGCTGTCAGCATAGCAAGATAACGTGAACGCTTTTTAAATTCATTCCTTTTTACCATACACTCTTCCTCCTCATCTATCTCCCTATAGTCCATCGTTTCGTAAATAACTGTACCAGTAAATACAACATGATAACTGCTCATGATCTTCACTGTTATATATGATTTTTTCTGATGAACTAATCATACAACAGCAGGCATTTCATAAACCATTTCACAAATACTAAAAAATTTAATAATTTCAACATTTTTTATATTTGTAACCGTAATGTAACCATTTTTTATAACTTATAACTGACTGTCTCCTTTGGCACGGCTTCCCCGCTCTGTCTTTTTCCTTCTTTCTTTCGCTTTTAACAGCTCCTCTGGCAGATCCAGCCATTCTTTTAATGGGATACTTTCCGTCTGCACCTCTGCTTTTCCCTGGCATGCCTTGCGAAATGCTGCAATGATCCTGTTTTCTACGGAAACTGCCTTTTCTGGTTTCAGGTCATTTACCAGGATCAATATCTGTTCCCGGTTGTATCTGGTATAAATATCACTTCTCCGTAATGACGTACATACGCACTGATCCAGCTTGTCCATATACTCCTGCTGTTTTTCCTCTTCTGCCACAGCAATTCCCTGACGGTCTCTTATGGTGCATACCATCAATATCCCCTGGTGTCTTCTTCGTTCTGCTGCCCTTGCTTCCATACGGTAACAATCAATAAAACTTGGATAACTGCAGCAATATGCCCCAGGGATCCATTCCTTTTCACATAACCACTCTTTTATGTTTTCCAGATTTTTCGGCTGCTTCTCCATATACTGGCGTAAGGACTTAAACCGTTCCCACATCTGCTCCGAAACCGCCATTCCCTGCTCCGCAAAAATGGCTTTTACCCCATCTTTATAGGCTTCTACTGCTTCTTTATACTTCTGCATTCCCATAAAGCCGTCCATTTTCAGCTTTGTCCATTCTTCTGTAGGATATAAACGCATAGCATCCTTCGTTACCTGGACCAGGCTTTTATAATCTTCCTGCTGCTTTAAGATCTGGCACAATGCCTGTACACATTTAAAATAGATCTCCTGGAAATGGCCTCTTAAATTCTCCACCCATACTTCACCGGAAAGCGGGGCTAAAAACTCCCCTCCATAAAGGCTGCACGCTTTTTCCAATAATCCTCTCCGGACTGATACATCCGTTTCGCCCCGGCTCTGTTCCCACAGCTGCTCTAAAAGAACCGCATCCATCTGAAAATCCCCCATGCCTTCAGGTTCTGTGAGATAGTAAATATTTTTATCCACCATCACATATGTATGCTCCGGAAGTTCTGACTGCATCAGAAGCTTTCTCAGCCTGCTGGCATTAATACGCAGTGCATTGGCTGCATCTGTTGTCTTCCTGTCATACAGCGCATCCTACAGCGCTGTTCTTGTAATGCCTTTTGTTCCTGCATAAGCTAAAAGAAGAAACAGCTGGCAGGCTTTCCCTGTTATAGATGTATGCAGCGAAATTATCTCATCCCCTGAAGTCAGCCGCATCGTCCCCAATGTCTGAATATATAATGCACGTTTTTGCTCCCCCTGGTCTGTCTGTTTCATGTACATAATATGCCTCTTTCCGATAAAATATGAATGGCCGGAACCAGTTTGTTTTTTGATTTTTTTATTGTAGCACATCTCCAATTTTTGAGAATATTATTTTCTGTAACTTTCTTAAAAAAATTTTGAAATTTTTTCTTCATAAAACTATTGATTTTTCCTTTTTCTTATGGTATCATCATTACTGCTTGTAAAAGCCATGGGCGAATTCCCGAGTGGCCAAAGGGGACAGACTGTAAATCTGCTGGCACTGCCTTCGGTGGTTCGAATCCACCTTCGCCCATTTACATACCTGCTAAGGGTGATAGTGCCTGCACATATGCATTCTGATTTCAGCGATAGGTATGTATGAAAAAAAATATGCCGTAGTGGCGGAACTGGCAGACGCCCGGGACTTAAAATCCCGTGGGTAGTGATACCCGTACCGGTTCGATTCCGGTCTACGGCAGCTTTTAGAACAGAGCCTTTGTGGTTCTGTTCTTTTTTTACATAAATAATGTTTTCTGTTTACAGAACCTGCCAACGGCAGCTTCTTCCAGACACATGCCATCAAAAAAATGAGCAGACCACAAAAAAGTCTGCTCAAAAATATTTCTGATATCCACAGCCGGTCTGATCCCGGCTGTTTTTATATTTTATATCTTTTCTTTTAACTGTCTATGACCGTGCAGCTGCCTCCGGCAGCTCTTTTTCTTTCGCTTCTTCCCCATCCTCCACAAATCTGGATCTTAACACCGGATAAAAATCTTCCGGATGAGAAGTAAATACAGCACCGCTGTAAGCAGGCATTCTCACTTTCAAAATGCCATCTTTTACATAGTAGAATAAGATTCCCGCGTTGTATCCCTCTTCTGTTGTGAGGATCGGCCGTCCTAAGATGTCCTCATCGGTCACTCCTAACTGCCATACTGGAATTTCCATAGTGGTCGGCTGAGGCAGATTGGAAATAATAGTCACTGTCTGGTACTTTCCCCACATACGTCCATAGGCGATCTGCTGGTTCGCTGCAAACAATGGCTTTACAGCTCCTTTTCGCAGTGCAGGAAGGCGTTTGTGTATACCGGCCATATAGCGGTGGAATTCCATTAATTCCAGGTCTTCTCTGCCCCATGGATAGGTTCGCCGGCTGTCAGGATCTGTCCAGCCGCATACACCGGCTTCATCACCGTAATACAGCGTAGGTGCACCCGGCCAGGTCATCTGGATCATGACCGCTTCTCTCATAACACATTTCTTTACGTTTTCAGAAGCCCGCTCCGGCCCCATATTGCCAATACGGCCTACTACCTGGTTTGTTCTGGTAAGGAAACGGGAATGATCATGGTTTGACAGCTGGTTCATGGCTGTAAATACAGTATTCGTTTGCATCCGGCTCATATGATAAGCCATGGCATCAAAGAAAGACTGGCCATTTCCGTAAAGTCCGCTGTTATAGCTGTCACTGTGCTTTTCCATACCTGTAAGAAACCATGTGACCGGCTCCATAAAGGCATCATAATTCATAATAGAATCCCATTCATCTCCCTGAAGCCAGCCGGAAGGATCGCCGTAGTGTTCTGCAAGGATCAGTGCCTGTGGATTTGCCTCTTTTACAGCCTTTCTGAAGCTCTTCCAGAAAGCATGGTTGTATTCCGCTGTATGCCCCAGATCCGCAGCTACATCTAAGCGCCAGCCGTCTGCACTGTAAGGTGGGGAAACCCATTTTCTGGCCACATTTAAAATGTATTCTACTAACTTATCAGAGCCTTCATAATTCAGCTTCGGCAGTGTATCATGCCCCCACCATCCATCATAAGTCTTATTATAAGGCCATGCCTTGTCACTGTTGTCATTGAAGCGGAAAAAGCTGTGATATGGGCTGTCCTTTGAAATATAAGCCCCCGGCTCATAGTCCCCGGAACGTTCATAGATCTGCTCTGCATCCAGCCATTTATTAAAGGATCCGCAGTGATTAAACACACCGTCTAAGATCACCTTCATGCCGCGGTTATGGATCTCTTTTACAAATTCTGCAAAAAAGGCATCACTGGCCTTAAGATTCTCTCTGTCAGCAGAACGGACTACATAACGCTCTGCCTTTTTATTATCCTCTGCATTCTGATCCACCAGAGAACCGCCGTCTTTTACGATCTTTCCAAAGTGAGGATCAATATGTTCATAGTCCTGGCAGTCATATTTATGGTTTGAGGGGGATACAAATACTGGATTCAGGTAGATGGCCTCTACTCCAAGGCTCTGAATATAGTCCAGCTTGTCCCACACACCCTGAAGATCACCGCCGTAAAAGCAGCCTACATCCATAGTAGACGGATTTCTGCTCCAGTCATTGACCTGATACACTGGTCTTCCAATATAAACATACTCACAGGACTGTACATCATTAGTGGGATCGCCATTGCAGAAGCGGTCCACAAAAATCTGGTACATCACTGCGCCCTTTGCCCAATCCGGGGTATGAAAGCCGGGTGTGATCTTAAAATCAAACTGGTCTGTGTCCTGATCCGATGGTCCCAGACGGTTGTAATGACAGACTTCACCATCTTTTTCAATCTTAAAATGATAAAGTATCTGCGCTTCTTTCACTGTTATCTTATGTTCATAATAATCAAACAGACTGTCAGAAGCAGCTTTTTTCATCAAAACAGCTTTCTTCTTTTCTATATAATAAACATGATCTGCACCGTTTTTTGCCGTCCGCATCCGCACTGTAACCATATCACCGGCATCCGGCTCTGAAGGCATACGATAATCCTGGGTTTCTGCTGAAAACAGAGCTTCCCTGTTTATCTGGGTATCACTCATCACACGTTTGTCCTCTTATTTCCTAGACTCTTGAAAAACATTCGTAATCCGCTCATTTTTCTTCAAAAAATGGCTTCTTACTCATCATTAATATTGTAAATCAATTTTCTTAAATATGCAATACGCCGGTATACCGGTCCTTAACTGCAACAACCTTCTAAACCCCAGTTTTTTCCAGGTGTCCAGACATGAGAAAAGCCTGGCGGGGTAGCCAGGCTTTTCAGGAGAAGGTATTTCGTTTCTTATGGGGTGTAGCAAAAACTATATAATGTATTGGGGGGTTACGTCTATTATAATAGCATAACCCCCCATAAAAGTGTGCACAAATATGAATTTTTTTTACTGTTTTCTGCTGTCAAAATTGACAGACACTTTCTGATCCTGTTTTACACCTCACCGTCATTATGCATGACAGGTTCATGATTTTTAAATAATCCTTCAAATTCTTCCTGTCCGATCTTCTCTTTTTCAATAAGAAGAGCAGCACAGGAGTGGAGCACATCCTCATGTTCCAGAATGATTTTTTTCGCCTTGCTGTAGCATTCATCTACGATCCGCTTAACTTCTTCATCGATCACATCTGCGATCTCATTTCCATAAGACTTGGTGTGTGCCAGGTCGCGGCCGATAAATACTTCATCCTCATCACTGCCATACTGGATCATTCCCACGCGGTCAGACATACCATACTGAGTGACCATGGCCCTTGCAAGCTTGCTTGCCTGCTTGATATCCTGGGAAGCTCCGGTGGTCACATCCTTGAAAATGATCTCCTCTGCAATACGTCCTCCCAGATCCACCATGATATTCTGAAGCATCTTGCCCTTTGTATTGAACATTTCATCCTTTTCCGGTAGCGGCATGGTATAACCGGCTGCACCAACACCTGTAGGGATAATGGAAACTGTATGCACAGGTCCTACATCAGGAAGCACATGGAACAGGATCGCATGACCGGCTTCGTGATAAGCGGTGATCTTCTTGTCTTTTTCAGAAATCACACGGCTCTTCTTCTCAGCACCAATGCCAACCTTTACAAATGCCTTGTCAATATCTGCCTGACGGATAAAACGGCGGTTATCTCTTGCAGAGATGATCGCAGCCTCGTTCATCAGGTTTTCCAGATCTGCGCCTGTAAAACCGGCAGTTGTCTGTGCTACTCTGTGAAGGTCTACATCTTCACTTAATGGCTTTTCTTTCGAATGTACCTTTAATATCTCTTCTCTTCCCTTTACATCCGGACGGCCTACAGCCACCTTGCGGTCAAAACGTCCCGGACGAAGGATCGCCGGATCAAGGATATCTACACGGTTGGTAGCAGCCATAACGATGATGCCTTCATTGACACCGAAGCCATCCATCTCAACCAGAAGCTGGTTTAATGTCTGCTCTCTTTCATCATGTCCGCCGCCCATACCGGTACCTCTGCGCCGGGCCACTGCATCGATCTCGTCAATGAAAATGATACATGGGGCATTTTTCTTTGCTTCTTCAAACAGATCGCGGACACGGGAAGCGCCCACACCTACGAACATTTCCACGAAGTCAGAACCGGAAATAGAGAAAAACGGAACTCCTGCTTCTCCTGCTACTGCCTTTGCAAGAAGGGTTTTACCGGTTCCAGGCGGGCCTACTAAAAGCATTCCTTTAGGGATACGCGCACCTACGCTGGTGTATTTCTGAGGATTTTTTAAGAAATCCACTACTTCTTCCAGCTCTTCTTTTTCCTCTTCCAGACCAGCTACATTAGTGAAATTCACCTTGCTGTCACGGCTGAGCTTTGCACGGCTTCTGCCAAAATTCATCATTCTGGCATTTGAACCGCCTCCTGCTGCCCCACGGTTCATCATAGTAACGATCACAACTACTACAACGATTGAAAGCATGAAAGGCATTACCACAGTAAGAAGTGTATTCTCTTGAGGTACTTCCTCCATGGAATAATCAATGTTATTGTCCTTTAAAAGCTGCTCTGCATCTTTTACGTCAGATACATTCTGGCGGACGGACTGACCATTGGCCAGTGTAACTGTCACATATCCGCTTGGTGTCTGTGGATTTGGACTGATCACTGCATCTGTCACGCTTCCGCTTTCCAGAACCTGGGTAAATTCCTGGGCTGTCACCGCCTCTGCCTGTCTTGCATACGGAAAACGCAATGCAAGCATCAGAAGGAACAGCATCAGGATAATAAACATAAAACCTCTGAATGTCTGTTGCTGTCTCAACGAATTGCCTCCTTAAATTTACTGTTCAGGCTCCTGCTCTACCACGCCGATGTATGGCAGGTTGCGGTATTTCTGGTCATAATCCAGACCATAACCTACTACAAACTCATCCGGGATAGTAAAGCATGTATAATCTACAGTCACCTGCTTCTTCACACGGCGCTCCGGCTTGTCAAGAAGGGTACACAGACGGATATCCTTCGGTCCTCTCTGCTTTAATACCTCGATCAGGTATGCCAGAGTACGTCCGGAGTCAATAATATCTTCTACGATCAGGACATCTTTTCCCTCTAACGGCTCATCAAGATCCTTAATGATACGTACTACTCCGCTGGATACAGTACCTGAGCCATAACTGGATACGGACATAAAATCCATAGAAACCGGCACTTTCAGTCTCTTTGCCAGCTCACAGGTGAAAAATACGCCTCCCTTTAAAATGCAGATCAGGTGAATGCTCTTTCCAGCATAATCTTTATTAATGCACTCTGCTACCTCATTGATCCGCTTATCTACTTCTTCTTCTGTTAATAACACACGAATTTTGTCTGCCATGATTTATCCTCCGTTTTTGATCTTAACCTGTAATACTCGTTTTGTATCTGGTCCTATCTTATAATAATTGCTGATGCGCCACCCTATGATCCACATGATATGGTCTCCGTCTGCCAGCAGTGCCACCTGATCCCGCTTATCTGCAGGTATCTTTTCATCGATCATAAAGCGGCGAAGCGCTTTTTTGCGGTCTTTATCCAGCATAATATAATCTCCGGTCTGCCTGGTCCTGACAACGGGCGTACCCTTTATTTTATCACAATCAAACCATTTCGTATACATCTTTTGCGGAAATTCCATGGCTTTTTCATAAGAAAAAACCTCAAATTCCGGCTCCGGAAGGGAAGTTTTTAACGTTTCTTTTACAGTGCCATCTGATCCTTTATTTTTCCCGGTATTTTCATGTACCCCGATCTTTACCCCGGCATATACTTTTTCTGCCTGTAGGCCATAAGGAAGGCTGATCCTGCGTCCCGTCTGCTTCCCAAACAACTCTGCCGTCTGTTCCCCGTGGACCAGGCTCAGATCTTTTGCCGATCCGGCATATTGTTTTAAAAGTTCCATGATGCTGTACAGCTGGATCACCGGGTCTGCCTGTTTAAATGGTTCTTCCGGGATCATACAGTGATCATCTGCCAATGTGACCTGCTCCCTGATCCATTCTTTTGCCTGTTTTTTTAAATAGGCATCTGCCATTCCTGCCAGATATCCGGCCCTTCGTATCCCCGCTTCCGCCCCGGTGGTTATCTCTTCTTTAACAGCCGGAAGGATATGACTGCGGATGCGGTTTCTTGCATAATGATCCGTATCATTGCTGGAATCATTGACCCAGGAAATTTCCTTTTCTTCCAGATATGCCAGTATCTCTTCCTTCTCTGCATCTAAAAGAGGTCTTATAATGTTTTCCCGTACATAAGGAATGCCTTTTAAACCTCCAAGCCCGCTTCCACGGAATAAATTCAGCAAAATAGTCTCTGCCTGATCCCGGCTGTGATGGGCCACTGCTATTTTAACCGGTCTTTTTGTTTCTTTTTCCCAGTTTTTTCCAGTTTCTTCCAGCGCCTGATACCGGATCAGACGTCCGGCCTCTTCTTCTGACAGCCCATTTTCAGAAGCATATTGTTTTACATCTGCTTTTATCATATGACAGGGGACATGAAAAGCTTCACTGATTTTTTGTGAAAAGGCTGCATCCCGGTCCGCTTCTTCCCCGCGAAGACCATGGTGTACATGCAAAGACCTAAGCTTTAATCCAAATTCCTCTCTCATATCTGCAAGCAGACTTAAAAGGCAGACAGAGTCTGCCCCGCCGGACAGCGCAATGATCACAGGATCACCTGGCTGCAGCATATGATGTTCTTTTATGGTCTGCCTTACTTTCTGTTTCAGCTTCTCCATGATGATCTTATTTCTCCTGCGCTTTTTCTATTTGTCTGCACCATATCTGCCTTTATTACAGCTATGCTGCTTTCGCGCACTTTTAATATACCTGTATCTCTCCCCATAAGCAAGGGGCATTTCCTTTTAGATCTTTACTTTTGTTACAGTTCAGCCATGCGCTGGTTTGAATGAGGGAGTGTGTTGCAAGCTTGCTTGCATAAGCACTTTCTCATCCAAATCAGCATATGGTGGAACCACCAAGCTTCTTGTTTTCATGAATATGGAAACAAGAAGATGTCATGGCTGAACTGTAACTTACTTTTTCCATACCTGGACTGCCAGGACTGTCATATCATCTCTGGCTCCCGGCACAAAAGACAGCGCAAAATCCAGCACATGCTCCGCCATATCCTGAGGGGGCATTTCCTCTAAACTGTCTAAAAACTGCCCCATGACCTGCTCCTTATCGTCTCCCGGCAGTGCATCTAACACTCCGTCCGTTACCATGATCAGCCGGTCCCCATCCCAAAGTTTCCGGGATAATAATACCGGCTCTGCCTGTTCTAATGCGCCTGCAGGAACCTGTCTCCCTTCTAAGACCTGGATGCCTTCCTGTCCTATTACAAAAGCCCCAGGTGCCCCCAGTTTGAATATTTCCAGGGCCCCTGTATATAGATCGATACAGCCTGCGTCAAGGGCTGCCGGGTGTTGTTCTCCACCTGTCAGTAAAAGCACTGTATTTACCAGTTTAAAGGCCGAGCGGGGGGCAAAACCGGTTTCCAATAAAGTCTCCAGTAATTCCACGATCCGCCTACTCTCCCGGCTGGCCTCAGCCCCACAGCCCATTCCGTCACACAGACTGAACATCACCTGGCTGCTGCCTCTTTCGCAGAAACTGTAATTATCCCCAGAATACCGTTCTCCCTGTTTTGGAACCCCCGCAGCACCCCAGGTCAGGTAATAATCGCCTTTTTCCTCAAAACGCACAGTTTCAAACTTCCGGGTAATAATGCTCCGGCTGTCTTTAGCTGGAAGCCAGGCGGTATCCGGGAACACCTCTCCCATCAGCTCTGCCGCATCTTTTGAAGTAACGCAGCGGCCATTGGTGGTCTTTGCTGTAAGATAGATTTCCCGGCGTCCGTTGTCATATTCCAGTAAAAGCATGCTATCTGCTAAAATGTGGTATCTGCGAAATTCTTTTTTTATGGCCCCTTTATATTCTTCTGTAATATTTTTAGCCCCGCCGATCTGTCTGGAAAACTCATCCAGTATCACTGCCAGTTCCCTAAACTGTGAAATGACCACATCCCGGCTTTCTAAAAAACGGTTCTTCCAGGAAAGATTCATGGCAGCCCTGGCAAAGCTGCGGTTTAACTGTTCTAAATAATCCCGTTTTCTACGGCAGTCCTTCTTAAAAAGCTCCGGCATGTCCTCAGCACTGATATGTCCGTTCTGCTCAAAAATACGCAAAAGATAATACAGATAATAACTGTCCTCTTTTTCGCTGTCCTCATAAAGACTGCACCCGCCGCAGCTGCCGCAGACCAGTGTTGCGCAGGTCTGCATGGCAGCCAGCCCGTCATCCTTTGTAAGACTGCCCGTTTCCCCTGCCCCATCATCAAAGGCTTTTGCCAGCTGTTCCAGTGACTGTGACATATCTTTTAACTTTCTGGCTGTATAATAATTGATCCCATTTTCATTTCTGCCTGACAACACAAAAAATCCCTCCTAATCTGCGCATCATCCAGTATACGCACCTAGGAGGGAAATATCTGTCATATTTTCATGTTTTTCCCAGAAAATGTTTCGACATATTCTGCAATTGACCTGACACCTTTTTACAGTTTGCCTTTGTTTTATTTATTAGGCTTTAAAAGGATCTCATCTGGATTTACCAGTCCCAGTTTTTCCTTTGCAACTTCCTCTGCAAACTGCTTGGTCTTTACATAAACCTTGTATTCTTCCAGCTTTTTCGTCCGTTCTTCTTCATCACGCAACTGTGCCTCCAGCTGCTGTTCCTTCTGCTGATAATCCAGGTCCGACTTCTTCAAGGTTGAGCCCTTTGCGTTTACTGCAGCTGCAAGACAGATAACTACCATTGTAACGCCAAGTACGGCCATTCTGTTTGCCCATTTTTCGCGCTTTACACGCTTTGATTTTCCGTAAGAGCTCATTTTGTTCGTCACCATCTTTTTATTCATTTTTTTATTTTAAACCATTTACCGGCCTTTTTCAAGACCGCAAACAGAAAACGGCTGACGATTCTGTCATAAAGCGACATCCCCACAAGGACACCCACAATAGCATATAGACGCAATCCACCGTCATTTTGCTCATACAGCAGCATAAAAGTGACAACCCCTGCAAAGATCCAAAACAGAAAATCCTCAATTCCCCTTACAAAAGAACTGTGTTTTACCATAAGCCTCAGTACCCGGAAAAGGTCGTACACCAGCATTAGCCAGCCACCTACCAGCAGGCTTAATAAAAGCAGCCACGCTTCATAACGGATCTGCATACTCATACAACAAATACCTCCGGCCCTGCTCTTATTTTAAAAGCCGGGATAAGAAAGATTCCCCGGAATGTTTAAGTGCTGCATTAGAGCTGTAATTTAAACTGTCTATCTGGCCTTCCAGATCCAGCTCCCCCTTTTCCAGCGTAAGCCGCTTTACATGAAGCTCCTTTCCCCTTATGGTCAAAAGACCCATTTCAGTGTCCAGCACGATCTCATTTTCATCAAAAGACACTACATCATTGACTCCTGTCACAGAGCCTGAATGCCTGTCCGAAAGGACCAGACGGTGAAGCCGCCCGGACGATATTTTTTCTTCCATAAGATCACCCCCATAATATTTAACCGGCACATATTTTGATCCCAACAGCAACATATGTATCAATTAAATATATGGGAGAATATCAGCTTTTATTCATAAAGCGCCAGTCCTGCTCTCAGGTTTTCGATTACTTTTTCCCTCAGTTTGTCCGGCCCTATTACTTTGCAGTCTTTACAGTGATGAGTACAGAAAATAGCAGCACCCATCAGACTCGCCTTGGCTATCACATGGACCCAGTCAGGATGATCCGGATCTTTCATATCACGGGACTGGATGCTCCATCCAAAATCATCGATCAGATTGTTGATGATCGCCGGGTTACAGCTTAAATGAATCCGCACTGTTTCATCTGAATACATTACCGGATGGTCATTTCGGTACTCACTGGCCTGAAAAACCTCATGAGCTGCATCCCGGAAATAAGGAAGGAGCTGGTCCGGCAGCGGCTTTCTGGGTTCATCCAGCATCTGTATCTGCAAAATGCGGTCAATGCGGAAATTTGTCAGCCCGTCCGGGTATTTAGGATTGCCTGCTATAAGATAATAATAACCATTGCTTGACATAACTGCATAAGGATCGATGGCCCGGGGGGCATCACTGGTGGGCGCCAGCTTTAACCTTTTATCATAGCGGCCATAAAGAACAGATTTGCACAGATCTTAAAAGACGGCGGAGAGCAGTTTAAAGAGATCCAGAAATTTATAAATAATCCCCGGGAACCACAATATATCCTGGTACACGCTTCCAAACTGGAAGAAGGATATCTGGCTATCAGCCTTTTAGCAGGTATCTACAACGAAATCAATCAGCGTGGAGAATGGGAAGACGGGATGTCTGATGGGAATGAAAAAACAGAACCTTTTGGCGCCACCCCCACAGAGCCTGGCATCCAGTGGTCAGAGAGCTGGCAATGCCTCCCCATTATTCCATATAATGAAGCCGACGACTATTATAACTGGCATGAAGACAGTTTCTCTGCTTTTGGCAGCTCCTTCATGGCCAGTCAGAAAACAAACGACACCTTTGTTCCTTACTGGACAGAAAATGAGGACAAACCGGTGTGCATCACCATGAATGACTCCGGCTTTTTCATGTGGCAACGGATCATTGAAACCTTAAATAACTTCAGCAGCAATGAACAGGTCTACATCCTCATCCTTCACGAAGAAAATAACTTTGATTCCATTAACTCTTTTGGCGGATTTGGCGGATTTGACACCTTTGAGTCAGACAGCGATAAAAACTGGAAGAACATGCAGAAGATAAACTGGTGATCTTTGCCGGATACGGCGGAACAGATGTAGACGAAAAAAATAATAAAATGAAGGAATTTATTGATGCCAACCCCGGTATCAAAAGCCGTATTAACTCCACCTTCTATTTTCCGTCCTATACAGCCCCGGAAATGGCTGAAATCTTTAAAAAGCATGTGGAAATGAGTGGCTATGAACTGCCAGAAGGCTGGAAAGAACCGGTTACTGCCTATTTTGCAGACCGGGTAAATGATGAAAACTTCGGAAATGGCCGTGAGGCCAGAGCATTATTTGAAAAAGTCTCTGTCCAGATGGCAAAACGGCTCATGGGCAGCGAAAACGGTGAACAAAAAAATACCCTTAGCGAAAAAGCCATAAAACAATGCCGGATCAGCGACATTGAAGGCGCGATCCGGCGGGCAAGGGAAGAAAACAAACAGATCTCAGGCCGTGTGAAGGTGCATAACAGGATCGGTTTTTAATCTTCCACGAACATTCATAGCAGGTGTAAGCTCCAGACAGGCAGCTACATACGTAGATAAAGTCACATTTTCCAGATCATGATCCGGGACCAGACTGCCGTAACGGTTTTTCTTAAAACAGAAAAGCCGGATGCTGCAGTAATCGGTTGCGGAAGTGGTCTGGTAAAAATCATTGAGAAAACGCTTTACCGTATCTGGGGAAACCATTTTCTGCGGGGCCGTTACATGATCATACCTGCGGTTAATGATCCCGGTCAGTTCAGACACTGTAACCGGCGTATGCAGCTCCAATAATGTGTTTAAAATAAAAACTCCATTTAAACGGCTGGTAAACAGTGTATTCATAAGCAATTCCTCCTTTGCTATCTCTGTTACCAGATCATAGCAAAGGAGTTGGGGAAAAATTTCCCCAGATATTTAATCTTCGTCGAATTCTTCTTTTATATACTGCCATCTCCTGATCAGCATATTTTACTTAAAAAATCTGCTTCAGATCCTGCTCTGGCAGCTGCCTTAAGCCATACACTCAGACGTTCCGCATCTGTTTCATCTAAGATCATCTTACGAGTTTTCATAGTTACTGGGCCACTTTCTTCCAAAAGTTCCAGGATACTTTGTGCTTTTCCCTGATTTAGTCCCTTTTCCAATCCAATCTTCTCTCCACGCTCCAATCCTATTGATAAGATGCTCATCCTTACAGCCTCCCATTCTTCTGATTGCTTTACTTCTGTCACGATCTCATTTAACTGCATTATACGCTCATCTTTTACCAGGATCTCTGGATTCTCCAAAGTCGTATGCTTCATATACTGCAGCAGGCTGACCAGTACCGGTTCACCATTCTTACTGGACATATTTAGGAATATCTTTATTGTCCCGTCTTCCAGATGCAGATCTTTTATCTCTTCGCATTGCTCTGTAAATGTGTACTTTGCCAGGTCTTTTCCAAAAATATCCTTCTGGGTGATGAATGTAATGATCGTTGGCGGAAGATATTTATATCTCGTTTCTCTTCCCGATTTCAAAACAGGTGTATCCATCAACCCCTGATAAAATCTGGCCCTGCGGCGCATATCATCCTGCTCCGTGTCATTTTGCATTTCTGTTGCGAAATTGCGTCCCGATATATCTGTGGCTCTGGCATCCAGGCGGATGGCACGCTGTCCGCTGCGGTTTAAAATAACTTCTTCCACATGTACCTCTTTTAATTCCAGATCCTTTTCACCCATTATGATACTCAAAACATTCCTGTGGGCTGTTTCATTTTTCATAACCGACAAAAACAATGCAAAATCGCAGAGATTAAACTCTCCTTCTTCTAACTGCACCAAGTCTTTTACTGCTTCCTGTTCCCATACATTTTGTGTCATAGGCATCGTCCTTTCTGTTGTGCGGCAGAAAGTTTTTCTCCGTACTCTCTGCCTGATCCATTAATCAGTGATTTAAGCAAAGAGTTCAGATAAGATGCTGTGTTTGATACAGCTTAGAATTTTAGAATCTTTAGAAATTTATTTGAAATCCTGCTTATACTCAGAATAGCAGTTTTACAGGAAAATGTCCAGAGTTCAAGCGCAAAACTCTCCCCTCCCATACTCAATAATGTTCTCTCGGAATCTTTCTTGGCCTGATTTTATCCATTCCCTTATAAATACTCAAACATCTCTTTCGCATCTTCCTTACGGATCGCATCCTGCACGCTTGTGACCTTTACCTTTACAGCCTTGGTGCCAAATGCGATCTCGATCACATCGCCTGCCTTAACCTCTGCGCTGGCTCTTGCCACCTTGTCGTTAAGCATCACACGGCCGCTGTCGCAGGCTTCGTTTGCTACAGTCCTTCTTTTAATGATACGGGATACTTTCAGGTATTTATCTAATCTCATGTTTTTTATCATTCCTTTCGTTTCATTCAAGGCACAAACAAATTATGCAAAATGTTATGCTCCTTCACGCTTTGATCTATATCTGCAATAAAAAAAGTGCCAGCATAGGACTTTTACCTATATCTTAGCACTTTTAATTGCTTTTAGAAAAATCAATTACTTATTGATCTCGTCCTTTAAAGCCTTACCTGGTTTGAACTTAGGTGTCTTGGAAGCTGCGATGGTCATGGTCTCGCCGGTTCTTGGGTTTCTTCCTTCACGTGCTGGTCTCTCGCTGACTTCGAAGTTACCGAATCCAACTAACTGAACCTTTCCGCCCTTTGCCAGTTCTTCTGCTACTGCATCAGTAAAAGCCTTAACTGCCTTTTCTGCATCCTTTTTAGAAATTTCTGCCTTCTCAGCTACTGCTGCGATTAACTCTGTCTTGTTCATCAATGTTTTCCTCCTAAACCGGATCCGAAAAAACAGGCTCGGACCGTCTTTATTCTTGTCAGTGATACCCTATCATTTATATCTGCTTTACTATGATTTGTCAAGGTTTTTTGGCCTTTTCCTGCATTTTTATCCGGGCCCAGAGAGCCTCTCCTTCTTCGGCCGAATTTATCTTTTCACCACCGAATACCCATGGGTGTCTGCGCACCATTTTTTCGCAGATCCCACCTATCACATCATCTACAGAAAACAGCCCTTTTTCCTTTGCGATCTGGCTGTTTAACATCACCTGAAAGAGCACATCTCCCAGTTCTTCACACAGATTTTCCATGTCCTCATTGTCCACTGCCTGAACCGCTTCCTCTGCCTCTTCCCTCATATATTTTCGCAGGCTCTCAAAAGTCTGTTCCCGGTCCCATGGACAGCCGTCTTCTGCCCGCAGCTTTGCGGTAATTTCTACCAGATCTTTAAATGTATACATGATACAATATCCTTTCCCGTATTCCAACGCATCCGGCTATTTTACCATTTTCTGCCTTTCATCACCCGGTCTTCATCCTCTTAATAACCTTCAACCGGGTAAATTCTTCCCTTTCCTTCTCTTCCAGGGCATTGGAAATGGACCTGGACAGCTCTTCATAATGAGGAATCGTGATGTTCTTTAAAGCATTGGCGCGCTTCTGGGTCTTCTTAATAGAATTTGCCAGCCGGTACGCAGAATTTTCCACCATAGACAGCTTAATGGTCAGCTCCTTTACCCGCTCAAACCGTTCTCTGGCAATATCCAGGGCTTCAGAGGTATTGTTAAACCCATAAGCCAGCTCCATAGGCTTTTCCTGGTGCTGGACTAAGGGGATCTCTGTTCCCATGATACTTCTTGCCTTGATCTTCACTGTATCATCCACAGGAACAGACATTCCGATCTCCTGGACATAATTGATGCCCAGTTCAATATTGGCACTCTGCAGCGCTTCATAAGCAGCCTTAAACACAGTGTCGATCTCAGACTGTATCCCCTTTGCCTCATCGATCAGCCCCATAAGCTCACGGATCAGGATATTTCTCTTCTTATCCATTAATCCGTAGCCCATAGTTGCCAGTTTCAGGGAGTTTTTCGCAGCAATCAGATTACCTTTTGTGGGAAATGTATTTGGATCCATTCCTGCTCACCTCACTCCTCGTAGTACTGATCCAGAACCTTGGTATCAATACGGTCTAATTCCTCTCTTGGAAGCATACGCAAAAGTTTCCAGCCGATCTCCAGAGTCTCTATAATGGAGCGGTTCTCATGATGTGCCTGGCCAATAAAATGCTCCTCAAATGCTTTACCAAACTCCAGATACTTCTTGTCAATGGCAGACAGCTCATCTTCACCAATAACAGATGCCAGCGCCCTGGCGTCACCTACCTTGGCATAACAGGAAAACAGCTGGTTTGCCACATCCTGATGATCTTTTCTCGTATAGCCTTCACCGATACCATCCTTCATCAGTCGTGAAAGAGATGGAAGCACGCTGATCGGTGGATAAACAGACTGGCTGTTTAACTGTCTGTCCAGGACGATCTGTCCCTCTGTAATATAACCAGTCAGGTCCGGGATCGGATGTGTAATATCATCATTTGGCATAGTTAAGATTGGGATCTGGGTAACTGAACCATTTCTTCCTGCTACAATACCGGCTCTTTCATACAATGATGCCAGATCGCTGTACAGATAACCTGGGAAGCCCTTTCGTGAAGGGATCTCGCCCTTAGAGGAAGAAACCTCACGCAGCGCCTCTGCATAAGAGGTCATATCTGTTAAAATGACCAGGATGTGCATTCCCTTTTCATAAGCCAGATACTCTGCCAGTGTCAATGCGATCTTTGGCGTGATAAGCCTCTCTACTACCGGGTCATTTGCCAGATTGATAAACATGGCTACATGTTCGGAAACACCGCTTTCCTCAAAGGTACGGCGGAAGAAATCAGCCACATCATGCTTTACGCCCATAGCTCCAAAAACGATGGCAAACTTTTCATCAGAATTATCACCTAATGATGCCTGCTGCACGATCTGGGCCGCCAGCTGGTCATGAGGAAGGCCATTTCCTGAGAAAATAGGAAGCTTCTGGCCACGGATCAGTGTAGTCAGTCCGTCGATGGCGGAAATTCCTGTACGGATATAGTTTCTCGGATACTCACGGGATACCGGGTTTAATGGCTGTCCGTTAATATCCATACGGATATCAGAAATAATGTCCCCCAGTCCGTCAATGGGCTGTCCGATACCATTAAAGGTACGTCCTAACATTTCCTCAGAAACTGCGATCTCCATTGGATGTCCCGTCAGCCTTGTATGGGTATTTCTAAGAGCCATGCCGTCTGTTCCCTCAAACACCTGGATAATGGCTTTATCCCCGTAGATCTCAATAATACGTCCGATCTTCTTTGTAGTGCCGCCAACGGTCATTTCCACGATCTCATCATAAGCTGCGCCCTGAACGCCCTCTAACACTACCAGAGGACCATTGATCTCACTTAAACCTAAATATTCAACTGCCATTTTAAGTCCTCCTTATGCGTTACGCTCCAGCACATGCTCATAGAACGCATCAATCTGTTTCTTGTAATCATCAAACATGTCCAAACGGTCATTTGGCACATCATATTTAATAGAAATGATCTTATCAAAGATCTTATCTTCTTTTAGCACGGACATAGGCATTCCCATGGCGATCAGTGCTTTTGACTTCTTATACAGATATAAAATAGTTTCCATCATCTTAAACTGCTTGGTAAGAGGCACTGATGTGTCGTCCTTGTGGAATGCATTCTGCTGCAGGAAACCTACACGGATGACCTTTGCGATCTCTAAGACCAGTTTCTGGTCATCCGGGAGAACATCTGCACCGATCAGCTTTACGATCTCCATTAAGCTGCTTTCCTGGGTCAATAACGCCATCAGGCGGTTTCTGTCACTTACAAAGTTCTTATCTACGTTATCAATATACCAGGATGACAGGTCATTTACATACTCTGAATAACTGGTCAGCCAGTGGATAGCCGGGAAATGCCTTGCATAAGAAAGGTTCTTATCCAGTCCCCAGAAGCAGCGTACAAAACGTTTGGTATTCTGGGTAACAGGCTCAGAGAAATCACCGCCCTGAGGGGAAACCGCACCGATAATGGTAACAGAACCTTCTGTACCATTTAAATTGCGCATCATGCCTGCTCTCTCGTAGAAAGAAGACAGACGGGATGCCAGATAAGCCGGGAAGCCTTCTTCTGCCGGCATCTCTTCCAGACGGCCGGAAAGCTCACGCAAAGCCTCTGCCCAACGGGAGGTAGAGTCTGCCATGATCGCTACATGATATCCCATATCCCTGTAATACTCTGCCAGTGTTACACCGGCATACAGACTTGCCTCACGGGCTGCAACAGGCATGTTGGAGGTATTTGCGATCAATGTAGTTCTGTCCATCAGGGGATTTCCGCTCTTTGGATCGATCAGCTCTGAAAATTCTTCCAGAACCTGGGTCATTTCATTTCCACGCTCACCACAGCCGATGTAGATAATAACATCTGCATCAGACCATTTTGCAATCTGATGCTGGGTCATGGTCTTTCCTGTACCGAATCCCCCTGGGATCGCCGCTGTACCTCCCTTTGCCAGTGGGAACATAGTATCCAGGATACGCTGTCCAGTGATCAGAGGCCTAGTTGCAGGATAACGCTTTGCAGAGGGTCTTGGCACACGGATAGGCCACTTCTGGGTCATGGTCAGCTTCTTTTCTGTTCCATCCAATAACTGCAAAGTAAGAAGAGGCTCATTAATGGTATATTCCCCATCTTCCACTACGTCTAATACATAGCCCTCTGTATCCGGCGGCACCATTACCTTATGGATAATAGCCCTTGTCTCAGGAACCTCTGCGATAATGGTTCCCGGAAGCACCCGGTCGCCTTTCTTTACTGTCATATGTGTTTTCCATTTTTTGGAAGTATCCAGAGAATCTACACTGATGCCACGGCTGATATAGTAGCCGCTGCGCTCTGCGATCTTGCTTAAAGGACGCTCAATACCGTCAAAAATGTTATTTAAAATACCAGGAGCCAGCGTAACAGAAACCGGTGCTCCTGTTCCTGTTACCACCTCACCAGGCTTTAAACCACTGGTCTCCTCATACACCTGGATCGTTGTTTTTTCTGAGGTAAGCCCAATGACTTCGCCTACCAGATTTTCCTTACCAACGTACACCATTTCGTTCATCTGAAATCCGGGATCACCGGCCAGAGAAACTACAGGTCCGTTGATACCGTAGATCACACCTGTCTTAGCCATTTACTGCTTACCTCCCAAGTCAAACTTAAATTCATGGCGCGCTTCTTCCAGTTTTGTCTTAAAGGAACTGTCGATCAGGATATGTTTGGACGGGATCACCGCACGGATGCCTCCGTCAAAGGAATATTCGCTGATCTTTACAGTTACATTGTGGTGCATGGCCAGTCTGCGGGCCTTGTCCTCATCAGAGGGATCCATGTATACGACCATAGCCTCATCACCTGCAACTGCTTTAGCTGCTCCGATCTGTTTTTCCAACAGGTCCAGATAGTCTCTTGTCTCCATGAAATTAGCCAGTTTATCTCTTATCTCCACAAACAGCTTATCCTTTAATTCCTCCTGTCTGTGGCTTACTTCTCTTCTTAAGTCCAGCTGTCCAATGGAAAGCTTTTTGTTACGCTCACGCCCTAACTTTTCCGTCTCAGCCTCTTCCTGCATTTTCGCCCGCTTCCTGGCATCTTCTGTATGCTCCTCATAGGCCTTATCAAGAGTTTTTGCGTAATCGTCCAGTATTTTTGCACTTTTTTCCCTTGCATCTGTCATACAGATCTCCTGAAAATGCTTCAGCTTTTCCTCTGTTGTCAAGCTCTTCACCTGCTTTCTATAGTTTCAATCCAATGGCCTCGTTTACATAAGAGGTGATAAAGTCCGGCTTGCGGCCGGTTCCATGGCGGTCCGGGATCTCTACGATCAGCGGCAGCTTCCGCTCCAGCTTTACATTGTCGATGATCTCCGGAAATTCCCTGCCAAACTTTTCAGTTAACAGGATAATGCCAATAGATTTATCGGCCAGAACCTTATCCAGCTCACGTTTCAGTTCGTCCCTCTCATGTACCACAGCCCCGTCAACACCTGCCAGGCGCATGCCGGTCCAGGTGTCGATGTTATCGCTGATGAGATACATTTTCATATTAAAGCTTACCTAAGATCATAAAGGAAATGATCAGACCATACAGGCACACACCTTCGGCAAGACCTACGAAGATAAGGGATTTACCAAGAATAGAGCTGTCTTCACTGATAGCGCCCAGTGCTGCACTTGCTGCTGCAGATACTGCAATACCACCGCCTAAACAGGAAAGACCGGTTGCAAGAGCCGCTGACAGATAGCCCATTCCAGCTGCGCTGTTAGAAACGGCTGCTGCTGTTTCCTCTGCTGCAAATGCATTTCCTGAGAACATGAAAGCTGCTGCTGCGATCATGGTCCCGAAGAATAAAAATACGTTTACACCAAGAGCTGTTTTATAACGTCCCTTTGTCTTTTCTCCTGCTGCAAATGCTCCAAAAGGTACACCGATGCTTAATACTAATGCTGCGCTTAATGTCATTTTAACTAATAAACTCATGATTGATTTCTCCTTTTTCTCTTGAGATTAAGATATCTGGATCTCCCATGTCTGCCTGACCTGCCAGGCGGCACATGTTCCAGGTTCATTTATTTATCTAATGCTTTCCATAAGGTTCAAATGCCCGTCCGCTTCCTCTGTAGAACCGGCTGAACAGCTCATAATATTCCAGACGAAGGACCTGGATACCTACGATCAGGCCTTCCATACCGCATACAAACAGGTTTCCACCAATAACTACCGCCCAGTTAGGGCTTCCAGCCTCTGCGCCTGCAAGCATTAAAACCACCTGCATCATAGCTGCATGGCTCACTGCAAAAGCACCTACACGGACGAAGGAAAGTGTATTGGAAAAATAGCTTAAAAGCACTTCAAACAATTCAAATACGCCCTGGGTAATGAACATTCCCACGCCGCCTTCCATTTTCTGTGCCTTCTTCTCTATTATCGCTGACAATGGTTCCTTAAAGAACATAAGCAGCAACGGAATAATAAACAGCACAGTCAGTACAATAGTTGCTGGAAGAGCATTACCACTCATATACAGGACAATAACTGCTGCCAGTGCAAAGTAAAATACAAGTCCGGCAGCACCGTTGGTGTCAAACCATGTTTTCTCTGTATTATGCTCCTTTACACTGTTGATGATATTTAAGATCATACACAGCAGGATAATGCCCATACCAATGGCAATAGCAACTACAAACACCGTATTCAATTTCCCAATAAATGGAAGATCGGTCATAGCTTCCTGTGGTCTTAACCACACTGCGTCAATAATATCTTCAAATCCGAACACGCTGCCGAACAGCACTCCGAATATGGTAGAAAAGAATCCGCAGCAGGAAATAATGCCCGCCAGACGCATTTTTTTGAATTTATACAGTAAGAACCCGCCAATAAGAAGACAGAGTCCCTGTCCCGCATCACCAAACATAAATCCAAACAGAATAGAATAAGTAATACCGATCAGGATCGTAGGATCGATCTCATTATAAGAAGGCAGACCATACATCTCCACATACATCTCAAATGGCTTAAACAGCCCCGGATTTTTCATTTTTGTAGGCGGAGTGCTCATGATGTTGTTGTGGTCATCTTCTATAATACAGAACGTGTCTGCATCCGATTCTATCTCTTTTTGAAACTTCTTTGCATCTGTTTCACTCATCCAGCCGCAAAGGATGTAGAATGTATGATAGCCATGCTTGGTGCAGGCTGCCATCTTTCGCACATCAAAGTTTACAGAAAAACGTTCCAGTCTGGTGCAGGCTGCTGCCAGCTCCTGTTTATTTTCATCCAGTGTCTGAAGGATCTTTCCTTCGAGCTCCTGTTTTTCTGCTTCCAGTGCCTTGATCTTATCATCTAACACATGCTCTGCTTCCATAGGAGTGCCTTCGTACTCATCTGGCAGGAAACAGCGTTCAAAATGCATAGACGCATAAATAGCATCGATCTTATCTGCCAGCTTCTCCGGCACAAAATAAACGATCCATACATATTCCGCATCTTCCAGACACTTAAACATGACCGTGTCAATGGTCTCATACACATAGCTGTTGAACTTGTCAAAGTATTCCCTGGAAATACGGCCAAAACGGAACTTGATGAACTGGAATCCCAAGATCTCCTTTACACTGTAATTTAATTCTGTAAATGGTTCTACCTGGTCTTTTGATCGCTTTAATGTCTGGATCTGCGCCTGAAGCTCCTCTTTCTTATCATTCAGTTCTTTTAAGCGGCTGCTTATATCATCTACGGTTTTTGCTGCCTCTTCCTGGGACGGAAGTTCTTTCTCAGGAACTGACTGCAGCTGCCCGCCGATCTTTTCTGCCAGTTCCCTGGCAAGATTCAATTTCTCCTTATACGGATTGGTCTCAATATAAGGCCTTAAGTCTTTTACCGTCTTTAACTCTGACAGAGCATTTTCCAAATGGATCTCATATCTGGAAAGATAGGTATCCACCACCCGGTCAATGTCTGCCTTGGGGCCGGTAATGCTTAAGAACTTCATTTTCTCTATCACTTCACATAACCCCCTTAAATCCTTGCTGTCATCCCATAACGTATCTGTTCGATTGTAGTTATGATCTGTTCGATCTCTCTTTCTTTAAAATAAAGATAAGAGTTTAGTACTGCTGCTGAATAAGGCTCTTTCCTGCTTGTAAGCTCATAGATCTTATCTGTAAGCTCCTTTGCCCCGTTTCCAAGTCCATGTTCCATAAGCCATTCTATATCCTGGCATTTGTACCAGCTGTTTTTGATCACGCCATAAACCTGTTCCATGTTTTCCGCCTGAGCCATGGTCTGGATTTCTTTTTTGGTAACATGATACTGGATAGGAATGATCAGCGCATAAATATCACCTTCTGACAGGTTATAATATTTTTTTGCCCGGCATATCCACTGAAAATTCAGCATATCCATTTTCGTACCAAAGCACTGGGCCAGCATTTTTGCCTCTGCCTTTGAAAGATATTTATCCTTTATCTTCCAGATAGTCTTGAAATAAAGCATATCCATAGCCGTTTCACAGGCCGGAAGCGTTGCTTTCCCCTGTTCTAAAAGCTTTTCTAACGGCTCATAGTAAGCAGAACCTTTTAACCCGCGGATCACATCTTCTATGCTCCTGCACTGGGACAGCTGCACCAGATCCATATCCGAATGTTTATCAAAAAATTCCTTAAACCCCGAAAGATCCTGGGCACTTTCTCTGTTTCCCGCTGCATTTCTGAGACAGGTTTTTAATATATCGATCTCATAGTGCATGAAATAAAGGTCCAGAAAACGCCTCTGCCCTACATTTGCAAACCGGTACAGCTTTGCAAAATCATGGTATTTGCTTAAGTTTAACAGCTGCTCGATCTTTCCGCGGTGAAGCTCATCCTCAGAAGCTTTGGAAAATGCCTTTTCATAAGATGGATTACTCCTTAAGAACTGAACCGCCTCAGGCACAGATCCCAGGTCTGCCATTGCCTCAAATTGCTCCGGGCGGATCCTGAAACGCTCCATAGCCTTCACCTTGGTGGAAATGCCGCTGTAACTGATCAGGCTTCCCATGTCCTCACTCCTTTATCATGCTTTTAAAGAGAGCCTGTGCATACTCCTCATGCCGGGCTTCATAGGCCTCTTCCAGCCGCGCCATCACTGCTTTGGCATCCTCTTTCTGCTGTCTTAACTCCTGCTGTAATTCCTCTTCCATTTTTCCGCGTATCTGGGAAATGCGATCCTGGGTTTCTTTTTCCAGCCGGGCATCAAACGCCGCCGTTTTCTCTTCCATTTCACGGGCCATCTGCTTTTTACGCTCACCGGCACCATCCATAACAGAAACAGCGGCTTTTTCAATATCAGACAGCCGATTGATCACTGTATCCATATCACAGTCCTCCCTTTCTTTGTTCTTTTTTTAATGCAATTTTGCATTTTGCATTTTTTTATCATACTACTTTTTTTGAAAAATAACAGTGTGAAATTGTACAATAATTTAAAATTTAACGATTTTTTTAGTCGTTATGCACAAAAAACAGGGGAACAAGACCTTTTTATAGGTCTCATTCTCCTGTTTTGTACAAATTTCTCACTATTAGTTAGTTACACTTTCACTTTCAGCGGCTGCTTCTTCCTGTGGCTGTGCATCGGTTTCTGCTTCCTGCTTTGCAATGTACTGGCTGGAAATATAGGCTTCCTGACCATCATAGTTGATCACAGTCCAGTCATTATTATAGCGCTTTACATAAACAACTTCTGTTCCGCCTTCTAACTGTACCAGAATACGGCCATTGGCAGACGGCTCCGTACGCACATTTACTTTATTTCCAGTCACTACATAGGTATCTGCCGGTGGCTGGGTCTCTTCCGGTGTAGGCGCTTCAGGCTCTGTCTGGATCTGCTCTGTAGTCACTGTCTCCGGCTGGGTCGGATCTGCTTTTTTCTTCCCCGGCATCAAAGTACGGATCGCCACTATCAGGATCACGACCACAAGGAGCGGGATCAGGAATTTTAATACCATTTCCACAGGTGATGGTCTGTGTTTTCTTCTGCGGGTCCTTCCGCTTTGGGAAGAACCGCCATAGGAGCGCCTGGTACTTTGGGGATTTCTCCTTCGGCTGCCTGTATTTGTATTACTTCCTGCTCTGTTACGGCTTCCCCCTGTTCTGGAACGATCAGAAACTCCCTGCAGTTCTGCTCCTGAGCGGGTGCCGTTTCCTGCACCGGTACCTGTACGCGGTCTTGTCCCGTCTGTCCGGCCGTAAGATGTGCTTCCTGTCCCTGAACTGCCAGCTGCTGCACCTGTTCTGGTATTTCGCACCGGTCTTGTTTCGGTCACAGGCACATTAAAGGTTTTGGATACCTGAAAATCATGTGAAAACGCATACACCTGCTTGGTCAGAAGCTGGTATGCCTGGTTGGCATTATACGCTGTATTGTCATTTTCATGAACCGCTTTATTTCCCAAAATACGGATAGTATGATAATCATCCTTCGTGGTTTTATCGATCCAGTGTCCCTCATAAAGCTGATCTATGGTATCTGCCAGATCTCCATCTACAAGGCATGCCTTCTCAGCCAGGCAACGGACCATACACTCTAATATCTGTCTGGCTTTCACCATAACAAGATTATAGTCTTTGCTGACGATCAGGCGCTCTGCTTCCTTTACCCCCTGCTGGATCTGCTGCCAGCTGGTAGTGCGTTCAAAGTTTGACATCGCCCTTCCTCCTTTGTATGTAATAAAGCAGTATTTGCGTTTTTAGCTGCTCTTTTATCTGCTAACGTAAGTATATCAATTTTTCCTTTGCCTTGCAATCACTAAGCACTATATGATATAGTTACTAGCAGATATTTCACTTTCATATTTTCCGCAACTGCGGAAGATATCTGTTCACTATCCAAATCGCATACTATATTTAAGAAAGAGGACAACATCCATGCGTTTAAGACATATACGCGGGGCAGAAGAAACCATTGCAGAAAGCCCCTATGTGATCCAGGAACCAGAGCTTCATAAAGGCAGCTGGAACCAGGTTTTTGGCAACGATAACCCCATCCAGATCGAAGTAGGTATGGGAAAAGGCCGTTTTATCATGGAACTGGCCAAGCAGAATCCTGACATTAACTACATCGGCATTGAACGCTACTCCAGTGTACTTTTAAGAGGGCTTCAAAAACGTGCCCAGTTAGAATTAAACAATATCTATTTCATGTGCATTGATGCCAAAAATATGGCAGACTACTTTGCACCAGGAGAAGTAAACAAGATCTACCTTAACTTCTCCGATCCATGGCCAAAAGACCGCCATGCAAAGCGCCGTCTGACTTCTCCTTATTTTATGGCTGTATACGGCCAGATCTTAGCCGGCCACGGCACCGTAGAATTTAAAACTGACAATAAAGGGCTCTTTGATTACTCTCTGGAGGCAATTCCAGAAGCAGGCTGGACTATTACAGCACACACCTTCGACCTGCACCATGATCCAGTTATGTCTGTCGGAAATGTAATGACAGAATATGAAGAAAAATTTTCTTCTATGGGAAATCCCATCTGCAAGCTGATCGCTATGAGAGAACCGAAAGAGACCACAGAAAATGTTACAGTTCATCCATGACATCTTCTTGTTTTTATAAATATGGAATTTTCCTTTTAACCTCCTGATACCGAATTGCTGCGTGCTTTGTACTTCCGCAATTCTAAAAACATTCGTAATCCGCTCATTTTTCTTCAAAAAATGGCTTCTTACTCATGTTTTGGGCGGGGCCCAAGGTCATAAATCCTCCTGCAAGCACGCTTGCGTCGCATTTTTGACCTTTTTCCCCTGGTATCATCATATATATATAAAGAACAGAAATAAAAAAGGAGTCCCATTCCCATGAAACTCCCACCAAAACTTACCAGACAGCTTTGCAAGGCCACCTGCGACAAAAAAGACTGGGACAAACGGGCCTTGAAACTTTGTAAAGCTTTTCGCGAGGTCAACAAATGCCTCGGCCCCTGTCCCAGTCATAAACACTGCCACAAAAAATAACTGTTTAACCGCGATCCCATTGCGCCTGTTCCTGGCACAATGCCTTTTTTCTATTTTTACGCAACAAAAAAGTCCGACCCCGCAGCTTCCAATATCTGCAAAACCAGACCTTTCA
>OBZV01000070.1_pt1 | contig 121157 bp, 85 predicted proteins | sample 1501581 | NCBI WGS metagenome assembly OBZV01 (sample SAMEA2580257, study PRJEB22360) | human gut metagenome | biome: human gut; feature: human-associated habitat; material: faeces | place: Denmark | collected 2008/2010
TTGGGACAAATTGTGGGATCTGAAATTATTCCCTAACAATGTAATCGGGAAAGAACTTAATTATTATCTGACAAAACAGAATCCTTATGGACTTCCTTTGGATTCCCGCAAAGAATACACAAAATCCGACTGGATTATGTGGACTGCGGCTATGTCATCAGATAAGGAGACTTTCCAGAAATTCTCTGATCCTGTCTATAAATATATCAATGAAACAGCATCTCGTGTACCTATCAGTGACTGGCATTATACAGACAGTGGTAGATGGGTAGGTTTCAAAGCACGCTCAGTGATTGGAGGATACTGGATGCAAGTATTAATGGACAAATTGAATGGCAACAAGTAATTTTCTATTAAAGAGCGTTATTATGTATAATTTATCTATGGTATCAATCCTTCGATGGAATCTCACAATGCTATTGAGTACGTTATTCTTGTTTTCCTGTTCGAAAAGTGACAATAATGAGGAGACGAACAGAAAAGAAGGAGATAAAACTAATATCTCCGTGTATTTACAGCAGAATGGATTTCTTATATTGAACCTAGTGCCCAACCAAAATTTCGTTTCATGCAATGTACTTGTTTGCAAAAGTGTTCTTTCAGGTGAAGAGATATCTGTCCAATTGAAACCTTGGAGTGATAGTGAATTGAAAGCATATAAATGGATAAACTGATTTGGAGTAACGATGGGTGGCCTTCCGTCAAGGGCAATGCACCTTCCATCTTAGAAGTGGTACCCTACTTCCAGAGATAAGTATCTTATACAGAAAAACAAGTAACATTATTGTATATGCAATTTTATTAACATATTTAATCTAATTTATTATGAAACAAAAAGTAATGAAAGCCAGTTTGGGTATCTTATGGGCAATGTTTACATTGACCACTTTTCTATTACAAAGTTGTGATAATGGAAAAGAAGTCACCCCGGCCCAAGGAAGTGGTGGCAGTCCCTTTAATCCGCAACTGCCTATTAGTATCAAAGAAATCAGTCCAGCTAATGGTGCTGCCGGTCAGAAAGTTCTTATCTATGGAGAAAACTTTGGTAATGATCCGTCTCTAATAGAAGTCACCATTGGTGGACAAAAAGCACCTGTAGTCAGTGCGCAGTCAACCGTTATGTATTGCATTGTACCGTCAAAAGCTTATTCGGGTGAAATCCAAGTATCCATCAGACAAGGAGAAAATGTCTATCCAGCCGAAGTTTCTGAAATCAAGTTTGAGTATCAACGCCAAGTAGTGGTAAGCTCTTTGTGTGGTACAACTAATGAACAAGGATCTAATTCTGCAAAAGATGGTCCATTTAGTGATTGTGGATCCATAACGAATCCCTGTTTTATGAATTGGGATCCAGAGGATCATAATTTACTGTATGACGCAGAAGATGCTGGAGACGCTGAAGGTGTAGGACAAGGTATTCGTTGTTTCGATTTCACCAATAAACAAGTCTACACAATGATTCCCAAGAGCTCATTTGTAGGTTCAGAACGTTGCAGAACCATTGATTTCTATAAAGATGATAACGGAGAATATCACATGATTATAGGGTTGGCGCAAGGAAATGTTAATGGCACAGCCGTTATGATGTTTGATCGCATTGAAGGAGGAACGAAACCTTGTGGATTTACGTGGGGTAATGGAAGGGTAATCGTACAGAATCAAGGATGTCAAGCAGCTTCAATACATCCCACTACCGGGGATCTCTACTTCTCTAATTTTCAGAGTAGCCTGCTTTATCGAGTAAAGAAGTATGTGATAGAAGAATTTGCTACCGGAAAGCGAACAACACCTGTCAAACCAGGAACAGCAGATGATGCTGCGCAGACTGTCTTGAAAGTTCAAGACAAGGAGTGGGAGTTCAACATCATGATTCATCCGACCGGTAAATACGCTTATTTTATGGTCATTAATCGCAATTACATTCTTCGTTCAGATTTCAATGGTGAGATTTTTACTGCTCCCTATGTCATTGCAGGTGTAAATAGTGCTAAAGATACCTATGTTTATCAGGATGGAGTCGGTAATCAGGCTCGGTTTGGCAATCCCTACTCTGGTGTATTTGTAAAGAACCCGAAATATGCAGGAAATTCGGATGAATATGACTTCTACCTGACAGATAGACATAACCATGCTATCCGTATATTGTCACCCTTGGGGCAAGTGACCACTTATGCTGGGCGTGGCAGTGCCAGTTTGAACTCAAATCCGTGGGGATATGCAAATGGTCGCTTACGTGAAGATGCGCGTTTTAATCGTCCCAAAGGAATAGCTTGGGATGAGCGAGATAATACAATATATGTGGGGGATGCTAACAATTACCGTATCAGAAAGATTGGTCTCGAGGAAGATGTACTTGAAGAAGATATTAATGAATAAACACCGTATGAAAATGAAGAAAATAACAATTTTATGTATACTGTTGCTATGTGCAGTAATCAATGCGATGGCGCAACAAGCAATTACCGTGTCAGGTGTTGTCGCTGACAGTAATAAGGAGCCACTAATTGGTGTGAATATTACTGTCAAAGACGTTCCCGGACTAGGAGCTATCACTGATGTCAATGGAAAATATACTATCAAAATAGAACCTTATAATCGATTAGTTTTCTCTTATATTGGATTTAAAACACAGGAAGTACTGATTAAAGAACAGCGTTCTGTTAATATAAAAATGGAAGAAGATGCAGCTACTGCTATCGATGAGGTAGTAATCACCGGTACAGGTGCACAACGTAAATTGGTGCAAACTGGTGCTATCACTACAGTAGACGTAGAACATCTAATGGCCAATCCATCGTCCAGCGTTGTCAATGCTTTGGCAGGGAATGTAGCTGGTGTACTGGCTCGTCAGACTTCGGGTCAACCAGGACAAAATGTTTCAGAGTTCTGGATTCGTGGTATCTCCACGTTTGGTGCAGGAACCGGTGCTTACATTTTGGTAGATGGCTTCGAACGTAGTATGGATGAAATCAATATTGAGGATATTCAAGACTTTTCTATCCTGAAAGATGCTTCCGCCACTGCAATCTATGGGTCTAAAGGAGCTAATGGCGTTGTGTTAATTAACACAAAGCATGGTAAATCCGGCAAAATCAAAATTGATATAAAGGCACAAACCACTTACAATATGCGTACCATTACCCCTGAATTTGAAGATGGGATTTCGTATGCAAACTTATTGAACGAATCACGTATTACACGCAACTATGAACCTGTATATCAACCGGAGGAACTGGATATTCTAAAAAATGGATTGGATCCGGATCTCTATCCGAATGTGGACTGGATGGATCTATTGTTAAGGCAAGGCTCATGGCAACATCGCGTCAATATGAACCTGAGCGGTGGTGGCTCTACAGCACGTTATTATGCATCTCTTAGCTTCCTTGATGAAGAAGGTATGTACAACACTGATAAAGCGCTGAAGAATGACTATAATACCAATGCAAACTATCGTCGTTACAACTATCGATTGAACACCGATATTGATATAACAAAAACTACGTTGTTGAAATTAGGCGTATCCGGTTGGTTATCGAAGAGAAACAGTCCGGGATTGGGTGATACTGATGTGTGGGGTGAACTTTTTGGCTATACTGCTATCCGTACTCCTTTGCTCTACTCCAATGGTCGTGTTCCTGCAGTAGGTACAGGCAATAAAACAAACCCATGGGTAGCAGCTACTCAGACCGGATTCAATGAAAACTGGGAGAATGTCATCCAAACAAATGTTACGTTGGAACAAAATTTGAATTTTATCACCAAAGGATTGAGGTTTGTTGGACGTTTTGGCTATGATACCTATAACAACAATCACATCAATCGCCGTAAATGGCCCGAGCAATGGATTGCCGAACGTTCACGCGATGAAAACGGAAATTTGGTATTCAAAAATATTGCAGAGAGTAGCCCAATGAAGCAAGAAAGTGGCTCTAGCGGTAATCGTCGCGAGTTTTTGGATGTAATGCTTAACTGGGAACGTGCTTTCAAAACTCACCACCTCAATGCTACGCTGAAATATACGCAAGACTCATACATCAAAACACAAGACTTAGGTGACGATTTGAAAAATGGCGTTAGTAGGCGCAATCAAGGATTGGCAGGACGAATAGCTTATAACTGGAACTACCGTTACTTCGTAGATTTTAACTTCGGCTACAATGGCTCGGAGAACTTCGCTAAGGGACATCGCTTCGGCTTCTTCCCCGCCTACTCTTTCGCATGGAACATTGCAGAAGAATCATTCATCAAAGATAACTGGAAATGGATGGGGATGTTTAAAGTGCGCTTCTCTTATGGAAAAGTGGGTAACGACAATATTCGTCATGACAATAAAGATGTACGTTTCCCCTATCTATATACGATTGGAGGTGGCGACAGCTATGATTGGGCAAACTACGGTAGTTCTTACGGTTTCACAGGTTTGACATATACAGAGCTGGCTTCCGACCAGATAACTTGGGAGGTGGCAACAAAGAAAGACTTGGGAGTGGATTTAGCTCTGTTTGATGACAAATTCAGATTGACAGTCGATTACTTTGATGAAAGTCGTAGTGGAATTTTCATGCAGCGCCAATACTTATCCGGTATGATTGGTTTGCAGGGGAAGAGTCCGTTTGCCAATGTGGGTAAGGTAAGTTCCAGAGGTTTTGATGGAAACTTCTCATTCAAACAAAAAATTAATCAGGTTAACTTAACAGTACGTGGTAACATAACTTACAGTAAGAATGAAATCATCGAAAGAGATGAAGCCAATAATGTATATCCTTATCAGATGCAAAAAGGCTATCGGGTAAACCAGAACAAAGGGTTGATTTCATTGGGATTATTCAAGGATTATGACGATATCCGCAATAGTCCTACCCAGCAGTATGGCCCCGTGATGCCTGGTGATATCAAGTACAAGGATGTGAATGGCGATGGTGTAGTAAACGATAACGATATTGTAGCGGTAGGGGCTACTAATCGTCCGAATCTGATTTATGGTCTTGGACTCTCGGCTAAATGGAAAGGACTTGATGTCAATTTGCATTTTCAGGGTGCAGGCAAGTCACAATTCTTTTTGTCCGGAAAATGTATTAGAGCTTTCAGTGAAGGACAATGGGGTAATATTATTAAAGGAACCTTGGATAATCGTTGGGTAGATGCGGATACTGCCGAGAAACTGGGCATTACCGCTAATGAAGACCCCAATGCGACTTTTCCTCGTTTGAGTTACACCGATCAAGGAAATGGAAACACGACAATCTATGCCTACACTAATAACTACCGTAACTCCACTTATTGGCTACGTAATGGTTCTTATGTACGTTTGAAAACTGTCGATATCGGCTATACGCTTCCCAAAGCGTTGGTCAACAAAATACACTTCAACAATGTACGTATCTTCATGACAGGTACGAATTTGCTTACATGGTCCAGCTTCAAGCTATGGGATCCGGAAATGGGCAGTAATAATGGTGAAAAATATCCATTGTCTAAATCTGTAACGTTAGGTTTGAGCGTTAACTTATAAATGATCAATAACATGAAAAAAATATATATACTATTAGTTGCGATTTTTGCGCTTGGTTCTATCTCCTGTTCCGATTACTTGGATTCAGATTATATCTTTGAAGATAGAGAAACGATTGATAAAGTTTTCACTGACTATAAAAAGACAGAACGATGGCTAGCACAGACATATACCTATCTGTTAGGACAATGCTGTGATGTCGCCAGCAAACGTAATACGCCTTTTGTTTTCGATGATTGTATGTATTATGGTGATGATGATGTAACGGTAGATGCGACTAAAGGAGGTGCCTTGTCTTATAATAAATTCAGGGAGGGAACGTATGACGAAAACACCTTTCAAGATACCTGGAATCGTTGTTACAACGGAATTCGTCAAGCTACTATTTTCATTCAGAACGTAGATATGAGCATAGAACATAGCGCAGAGGAAATCATTGACCTCAAGGCACAAGCTCGTTTTGTTCGTGCCTATTACTATTGGTTGTTGCTCCGGAAATATGGCCCTATCCCATTGGCTCCGGAAGAGGGTTTCGATTACAATCAGTCTTACGATGAATTGGAACTGCCTCGCAACACGTATGATGAATGCGTTGATTATATCGCCAACGAAATGGTGTTGGCAGCCCAAAACTTACCCCTGAAACGAGATCAACTTTCCATTACTCGCCCCACTCGTGGTGCCGCTTTGGCAGCCCGCGCCTTGGCAATGCTTTATGCCGCAAGTCCACTCATGAATGGTAATAATGACGCGTATGCGCAGCAAATGACGAATCGTGATGGAAAGCGTTTATTGGATCCGGTATATGATAACAGCAAATGGGCTAAAGCTGCGGCTGCTTGTAAAGATGTAATGGAATTGGGCGTCTACCGTCTCTATACATCCGATTTCAGGTCAACTCATTCTATTGCCTTTCCTGCGACCATTGCTCCTCCGGTTCATTCGGAATATAGTTACAAAAATTTCCCTGAAGGTTGGCAGAATATTGACCCGTTCGAGTCCTATCGTTCACTGTTTAATGGTCAAGTGACTGCCATGGACAATCCTGAATTAATTTTCACTCGTGGAAAGAATATCTCTGGTGAACGTATCAAAGACATGGTCATCCATCAATTGCCCACCGTGGCCAAAGGATGGAATACGCACGGCGTCACCATAAAACAGGTAGATGCTTATTACATGAACGATGGTGCCGACTGCCCGGGCATGAATTCTGAATATGCAGGATCGGTAGCCTATCAGGGACGCGTAGACAGCCGTGCTCGTGTCACCGGTTATACAACAAATAATACGGATCATAAACCACTTCCAAACGGGGTATCTTTGCAATATGCCGAACGTGAACCGCGTTTCTATGCTTCCATTGCTTATAACGGAATGTATTGGCATTTAGGAAATGAGCCGGAAATCCAGAACCAAGACCAACAAGTCTTTTATTATCGCGGAGACGGAAATGGTTATGCGAATAGTATGTTTTGGCTACGCACCGGTATTGGAGTAGCTAAGTATGTACATCCTGATGATACCTATTACAATAACGATGCTGCAAAAGTAAAAGATAAAGATGAGCCAGCCATTCGTTATGCCGATATTTTGCTGATGTATGCAGAAGCTTTGAATGAATTGACTGCTACTTATGAGGTTCAGTCTTGGGATGGTTCCATGACTTATACAATCAGCCGCAATGTGGAAGAAATGCGCACAGGTATTAAGCCTATACGCATGCGTGCCGGTGTACCCGATTATGATACAGAGACTTACAATAATCCAACTAAGTTTCGTATCAAATTGAAGCGCGAGCGCCAGATTGAACTTTTTGCTGAAGGTAAACGCTATTACGATCTTCGTCGCTGGAAAGATGCGGAAGCGGAAGAGGCAATGCCTGTCTATGGTTGTTATACGTTTATGAACAACACCAATAGGGACTTGTTTCACACACCAGTTCCTGTATCTAATCTTTCTGCTACCTTCTCACCAAAAATGTATTTCTGGCCCATCAAGCACAGTGAGTTGAAACGCAATAAACTTCTGACTCAAAACCCAGGATGGACTTACAATGATTAATCTTAAAAAAACAAGAACATGAAACTGAAAAATATCTTATTGTACCTGTTACCTATAGCCAGCTTATGCAGTTCGTGCAATGATGAATGGGAAAATGAACAATTTGCACATTATATTTCTTTTAAAGCTCCCATCAACAGTGAGGGCGTGTCTCGAATCAATGTGCGCTATAGAGGTGGTGATGAAAAGACGACCTTCCAATTACCGATCATTGTCAGCGGATCTACCACCAACGATCGTAATATAACGGTACATGTTGGTTTGGATACTGATACCTTGGCCGTACTGAATCAAGAGCGTTTCAATAATCGTACCGATTTATACTACCAAGTATTGCCAGACAGATTCTATTCTCATTCGAAAACGATGCAGATCAATGCCGGACAAGACGTGGCATTAATGCCTATCGACTTCTCAATGGAGGGCATCGACTTGTCTGATAAATGGGTATTACCATTGACTATCGAGGAAGCGCCCGATGGAAGCTATACACCTAACTATCGGAAACACTATCGAAAAGCATTGCTTCGTGTGATGCCATTCAATGATTATTCCGGAAACTATAGTGCGGTAAATTACAAAACGTATCTGAGCGGTGCAGAAACGGATGCGCCATACGTGAAAAACTACGTTATGATGTATGTAGTGGACGATGAAACATTATTCTTCTACGCCGGATTGTTTGATGAAACCCGCTTAGACAGGAAAGGGTATCGCATTAAAGCGAAATTCAATGATAACGGTATGGTAACCCTTTCTCCGGTAGACCCGAATAACAAAATGCAATTTGCCCTCGGTAAAGATGATTATAATAATGAAATCACTGCCTCTTACAGTATCACAGAGTCAAAGGATGCCATTCGCCCTTACTTACTGCACCGGACTATTATTATCAACAATATCAACTATACGTTCAAAGACTATACAACGATTTCCGGTGTAGAGACAGAATTTCATGTGATGGGTTCATTGACATTAGAACGTCAAATCAATACTCAGATTCCAGACGAAGATCAAGCTATTGAATGGGAGGAAGGAGAGTAAAGATTGATTAAGAATAAATGAATTATTATAAATAAGGATTGCAGATGATGAGGATATCCACAGATATCCTCATCGTTTCAGTCATTAACCGCTGATAAGATGAACAAATATGTACTATTACTTTTAATGTCTATATTCTTATGTATTGGCTGTGGAGAGACAGATGATAGTGAGACTAATATACCAGAAAACAATACTAATACTTCGCAAATAGTGATTGCTCCAGTGACGAACCTGAAAGCTAAGATTACACAAAATCCCAATGAACTTTATCTAACATGGACGAATCCAAGCACTGTGACCAATATGGCAGGAGTGGAGATCTATTATAAATTGGAAGGTTCTAGTAATGAGAAAAAAGTGAGTATGATTCAGAAAGGAGAAGGATATATACTCCGGTTAGCATCTGCGGAGTCCTATTCTATCTCTGTTGTTGTGGTGGATAATTACGGAAGAAAATCAGAAAGAACCACCATTACTGCTACTCCATCAAGTAAAGGGGTGCCTTTGGCAGATAGTTGTACATATGTGCTTATTGAACAGTTTATGGATAAAACCAAAGGGACTTTTTGGGTATCACCGAAAAATATATCAGGAAATTCTGCTAATGCTTATATTTATTGGCAACAGGCTCATGCCATTGATGCGGTGTTGTACTCTTATGAACGTATCAAAGATAGTAATCCTACATTGGCGGCTACGTATAAAGAGTATTTTGAAAAATGGTTTCGGAATCATGGGAATAACTATCATCACGATAGTAGCGATCCTACAGGCTTTTCGAATCCGTATACTGATGATATGTGTTGGATTGGTTTAACTCTATTGCGCATGTCAGAAGTGTTAGGCGACAATAAATTCGCTGATACAGCCAAGAAGTTATATGATTCCTACATTATTACACGAAAATGGACAGATAATAAAGGAACAGGTCTTCCTTGGAATAATGAAAATAATTCTAATGGACGAAGTCGAAATATATGTACTAATGCTCCCGGTTCTTTGATGGCTACCAAATTATATAAGAAATATAACGAAGATAAATACTTGTCAGATGCCAAGATGCTCCATAAATTTGCCTATGATAATAATTACTTAATATTGGGAGATGGAAGAATGGAAGAGCCTCCTTTGACCTACACACAAGGGACCTATGGAGAAGCAAGCCGACAATTGTATCATATCACGAATGATGAATATTATTTGACGTGTGCCGAGAGGGTGATTCGCTACGCCACAACCAGTAACAGGTGCTTGAACAATGGTATTTTACGTGATGAAGGTTCGTCTATGGACCAAAGTATCTTTAAAGCTGTTTTGATTCCTTATGCTGTTAATTTAGCATTGGATGAGGCTGTTAATAGTACAACTAGACAGAACTTGATTCTTTTCCTGCAAAAAAATGCGGAAATGTTGAGTTCCAACTTAGTTCGTGGAGCTTATCCGGAAATGTACTGCAACTATTATTGGGGATCTAAGTTTACTGGGAACGTTGCTTCCATGGGTGCGCAAACAAGTGGAGTCTCTCTTTTAGAAGGGGTGCTCAGACTGAACACAGCAATAGGTAATAATTAGTAATATGCACTATTGTCTGGAAGAGATCAAAACGAGTTCAATTATTCTTTAAATTTTAATCCTACTTTATAATTATCAAATTGTTTAAGAAGGCACTGGCTCAAATATTATGTAAATGAAAAAATAGGATTCAGTTATAATTGAAATAAAAGAGCTTGATAAACTCTAACCATTCCCCCTGTTACAAATAGTTGTAGCTGGGGGAATTTTTTAAGAGCACTGTCCATCACCCTATTTGCATAGAATTACATATTCTCTAATCCTACGACTCGTGTCTCAATATCATATTTCGCCATCTCTTTGTGTTTTAAATGCTCCACTTTCTCCATGAAGGCTGAATGGACATAATTATTCTCCGGCACCCGTTTAACCTCAGCTACAAGGGCTTTCTTTCCACTTGATTTGAGAGCAACAATATCAATTTCAAAAGAGTTTAATCGCTCTTTGTTTACAGAACTTTTAGTTTCCCACCAGGAGCCAATTTCTTTAAACCCTCCTTCCTCTGCTAGTTTCTGTTTAAAATATTTCTCCAATACTTTACCTGAATAGGTTTGATAATCAGCCTTTGCTAGTTGACGAAGGTCTTCAAAGTTCTGTAGCTCAATATATGAACGGTTCCGTTCAATGTACTTAAACCAGAAATTTAGAAAGTTATCACCAATAATATATCGTACATTCTTCTTTGTACCGGGTTTTGCAAAAATGGGGCGCTCACGAGTTATCAAATTATACACATTTTCTAATTTACTTAAATGGCCCCCGATAGATATACCACCTAATGCCGATTCTATTTCTCCTTGTGTATAATGCCCATTTGCTATTTCTAATAGGATAGAAAAGTAAATACCATAATTTTTCCCAAATTCAGTAATCAACAAATTACGCCCTTCATCTATAAACAGGGAATTCTCTGAAAAAACAAAGTCATATATCCGGTCAACAGAAAGGGCTTGATTGTCACAGAACAGCTCTACATATTTAGGGATTCCTCCGCTTAGTGTGTACAAAGCTAATAGGTCATCATTAGTATATCCAGGCGCGAAATCATCCATAATTTGTTTTAGCACTTTTGTATTGAAGGGACGAAGACATAAAATATTGTCAGCACGTCCGAATAATGGTTCTCCGTGGTCTGTGAATATCTTTTGCATCAATGAATATACAGAGCCGCTAATTACAAGATTTATTTTAGTTTCTTGCCGATATTCATCCCAAAGATTTTGCATATCACTAAAAACATCGGATCTGATATTATAAAACTCCTGAAATTCATCAATGACAATATTAAAAGAACGTGTTTTTCCTATTTCGAAAAGATATTGTATCAAATTAGTAAAGTTGGATATGCCATCCGGAATAAAAATAGATAATGTCTCGCGTACTATTTTTATAAAATCTGCTACTAATATACTCTCTGCTTTTCTTCCAACGAAAAAATATACAGTAGGTGTTCCCTTCAGAGCTTGTTTTATAAGACTGGTTTTTCCAATACGCCTACGGCCTGTAACCACAATCATTCTGGAGTTTTGGCCAAATGCAAGTTCTTGTACACGCTTTAATTCTGCGATTTCTTTCTCTCTATTATAAAACTTCATAAGTGCTGGTTTTTTCTCAACGGCTATTGAGTCAACCGTCGTTGCAAAAATATGAAATAAATTAAGAACAGCCAATTTTGCAATACTTATTATTGATGTTTTCGCCATTTTTAGAGTTTATCCGAAAGAAAATGGAATAATAAAATAATGAAAATAAGTGACTTTATTGAGATAAAAATCACTTTGATTTCACTCGAAAAAGGTGTAAAGCACAATACAGAAACAATACGTAAATTTGTAATATCCATATTATCAAATAGATATAGTGGAGATTGTTAGTTTGGACAGGACCCAGAGAACCAGCTTTGTACAGATGATTTTGCCGGTCATTGGGCTCATAATGCCAATCTTTCAGTGAAAGCAATTATGGGTGTAGCCGGATACAGCGAAATGGCCCGTATGCTCGGGCTGAACGATGTCGCAGATAAATATGCAGCTACAGCTAAACAAATGGCAACAAAATGGGAGGAAATGGCAAATGAGGGCGATCACTACCGCTTGGCTTTCGACCGTAAGAATACCTGGAGCCAGAAATATAATATGGTTTGGGATAAGATGTGGAACCTTAATCTGTTTCCTAACAATGTAATTGGAAAGGAGCTCAATTATTATCTGACAAAACAGAATCCTTTTGGACTTCCTTTGGATTCCCGCAAAGAATACACAAAATCCGACTGGATTATGTGGACTGCGGCTATGTCATCAGATAAGGAGACTTTCCAGAAATTCTCTGATCCTGTCTATAAATATATCAATGAAACAGCATCTCGCGTACCTATCAGTGACTGGCATCATACTGACAGTGGTAGATGGGTAGGCTTTAGAGCCCGTTCGGTAATCGGAGGATACTGGATGCAGGTATTAATGGATAAAGTTCAGAATAATCAATAAAGTTACTATGACGTTAACTTAAAAATTGTACATATGAAGTTCTTAAAAAAAGTTTTGTTGGTTGGGTTACTCCCTGGCTATTTGATATGCCAAGCACAAAATGCCCAAAACAAAGAGGATGTACCCTTAGATTTAGGATATCGTGTACTTCCTATGGGAGATTATAACGGTTCATCCTACACCATCTCGGGTAAACAGTTACGTAATCTACCTGTTACAAATCTTTCGGCAGTATTAGCCGGACTGGTACCTGGTTATTTTGCCCGACAAGTACAAGGTGGTGGATTAGTGAATGAACAGAATTCATTCTGGATAAGAGGGCAAAGAAGTAATTCATCCGATGTTCTAGTACTGGTTGATGGGCAGGAACGGGATTTTGCTGTTTTGTCATCACACGAAGTAGAATCAATTACCGTATTGAAAGATGCTGCAGCAACAGCTTTATATGGAATGCGTGCAGGCAGTGGAGCTATTCTGGTTACAACTCGTAAAGGAATAAAAGGGAAGCCACAGGTTGAATTAACAGCTCAAATAATAGCTCAACAACCACTTAAAGAGTTAGAGTCATTAAATGCAACCGATTACGCAAGACAGCATAACATAGCCCGTCACAATGACAATATGGATCCACTGTATTCCAACTATGACATTATGAATTATGCAAAGAATGACCCTAATTCCATATTATACCCCAATGTAGATTGGGCTGATAAATACTTGAAGGATACCCGATGGAGTCAACGCTATAACCTTAATATCCAAGGAGGGACAGAAAAAAGTACGTATTTCGTGAATGCAATGTATACCCGTAACAATGGCTACTTCAATACGGATGATTCACATGATTATAGTACCAATCACTCTGCCGAACGGTTCAATATCCGTTCCAATATCGATTTTGCGGTAACTCGCACCACTCAACTGGACGTAAATCTGTATGGCTGGTATCAAAGCCAGAACGGACCTGGTAGCGGAGCCGAAAATATCTATAGAAATCTAGTCACATTACCACAGGGCATCTTCCCTGAATGGTATAATGACCAAGGATATACAGATCAATACGGCAATGTCATCAACGCAGAAGATGGAAAAATCGTGGCAGGAAGTACAGTCCGTGAAAATCCATGGGCTATGCTAAACCGCTCCGGTTACTTTCAGGACAAACAATTGTATGGTTCTTTCCGTACGAAACTCTCACAGGATCTTTCCTTCATTACAGAGGGATTAAAAGCTTCTGTTGCTTTATCTATGGATTCACGTACAATCTCTTCCATCAGACGTACTATCACTTTCGCATATTACGAAAAGGATGCGACGAACGAGAACGTTCTGCGCCGAACCCGCGAGGATGACTCGATGATAAACAAGGTAGACAACACCAGTTCTTTCCGCCGGACCGGTATCGTGGCTCAATTAGATTATAACCGTACCTTTGGAAAACATGGAGTTTCGGCTTTAGCTTTTTATGAACAATATGAAAGCAATGATGAAATGGTATTACCAACCCGCTTCCAAAGTGTAAACGGTTGGTTCGGCTATAATTATGATAAAAGATATGGCATTGATGTCATCGGAGCTTATCAGGGATCCCACAAATTTGGGCCGGGACACAAATTCGGTTTCTTCCCTACAGTATCTGCCGGATGGACTGTTTCTAACGAGTCTTTTTGGAAAGATGCCAAAAAATTAGTGCCCTACTTGAAACTAAAAGCATCTTATGGACAAGTCGGCAACTCATCGGGTGTAGATGCCTTTTATTACAGAGGACGTATGTGGCCGCAAAACGATGTCTATATCACAGGGGTAAACATGGGAACAAAGCTTGGAGGATATATTCAGGATATACTTCCAAATCCCGGACTGACTTGGGAGAAAGCAAGAATTCTGAACATCGGAATAGATACCAGGCTATTTTCAGACCGTCTATCTGTTACAGCTGAATTTTTCAAAGACAACCGTCATGATATGTATGTAGTTAATAATAAAATCAGTTCTCTTGTCGGTAATGTAAAAGAGTTTAAGCAGAATATAGGCAAGATCAATAGCCATGGAGTAGACTTATCTGCCATGTGGAATTCAACTATCGCAGATTGGAGCTATTTCATAGGGGGAACCTTCTCTTATTCCACGAATGAACTGATTGCAAATGGTGAAGTAGATCAGCCATACGAATGGTTGAAAAATCAGGGACGTCCTTTGGGAGAAAACCGGGGATATATCGCCAAAGGCTTTTTTAACTCATGGGAAGAAATAGCAGCCTCTCCTGTACAAACATTCTCTGATGTCCAACCAGGCGATGTACGTTATGAAGATATAAACAAAGACGGACAGATCGATGTAAACGATATGGTACCCATCGGATATGGAGATATTCCCAAAATCATGTATGGCATTAATCTGGGAGTCGGCTACAAAGGATTTTCGATCACCGCATTGTTTCAGGGAGCAGCAAAAGTCTCTCATCAATATTCGGATATCGTAATGAATCCTTTTACAGACAATGGAACCATATTCGAGCATCAACTTGACTACTGGACACCCGAGCACCAAAATGCAGCATTCCCGCGCTTAACGACACTGGACAATGCCAATCTTAATAACAGGCAAATAAGTACATTAAATGTAGAAGACGCCGATTTCTTAAGATTGAAGACATTGGAAGTTTCTTATGACTTTCCTGCAAAAATGATACAGAAAATCCATCTTAAGGGACTGAGACTTTTCCTTAGCGGAACGAATCTGATTACCTGGACAAAATATAAATGGGTTGACCCGGAAGCACCTTCACTGGCAGCTCCTTTGACGAGAAATATGAGTATAGGTTGTTCCTTAAAATTCTGATAGCATGAAAAAATCGATAATTTATTTAGCAATAAGCGCAACACTGACATTTTCCGGTTGTGATTATCTGGATGACATGCCCTATGACTGGGCACAACCTGATGATATTTTTACGAATGAACAGAATTATCTGAAACCAATCAATCAGGTTTATGCCTATATCCCTGAAGGCTTCAATCACGTAGGAAATGCTTTTTTAGATGCAGCCACCAACGATGGAATAAGTACAATCATAGATTCGGATATCCATAAGTTGTCTCGCGGATATATCACTTCTTCAAATCCGATTGAAGAATGTTGGAATAAGTCATACAAGGGAATTCAACAAGCCATTTTTGCCCGTAAGTATTTGCGTGAAGCCGACTTGGTGTTACAAAATAAGACAGAAGAAGATATCCAGGCATTCAAGAATACTTATTGTGCGGAAACCGAATGTTTACAGGCCTTATTTGAGTTTAACCTGTTAAGACACTATGGAGGTTTTCCCATTGTCGATCGTATTTATGAAGTCGACGATCCTGAACTGCAGACAAAAGCAAGAGACTCTTTCAAGGACTGTGTCAGTCACATCGTACAGTTGTGTGAAAGTGCTGCCGCTGTGTTGAAAGTTGATCCGGAAGGTGGAAATGGTTCTTATGGCCGTATGACTAAAGGGATGGCACTTGCCATTAAAGCCAAGACATTACTTTATGCCGCAAGCCCACTCTATAACAGAACAGATAATAATGACCCACTATTAGGATATACCGATGGCTCGGATGTAACAGAACGTTGGAAGCTTGCCGCCAAAGCTTGTTCAGACGTAATTAACCTGAATGCAGATGGAACTGTCAATCCGAATGGAAATAAGAAATATAGCCTGATAGCTCTTACTACTGCTAAAACGTACGACAAGATCTTTATCCATGCTAACCCTAATCCGGAATATATCTTATTCTACACAGCTGCCAAGGACAATGCTCTGGAAAACAGGCATTATCCCCCTACTATTTCAAAAGATCTGGGAGGAGGTACAGTACCTTCACAGCAATTGATCGATGCTTTTACTATGAAAGATGGAAGCGAATATACCCATTCTTCTGACGGCACAAACATGTATACTAACAGAGACCCGCGTCTGGCAGCAATTATCGGATATGACGGTTCGGCTTATGGGAAAAATACCATCTATACGCGAATTAGTGACAACACTACTATAGACGGACTCAACCAAGTGAAAAACCGTTCGACCAATACGGGATATTATTTGGCTAAGTTCCTGGACAAAACCCTGAACTTCGGACAGGCTAATGTAGGTACTGTTTTCCACTTATTCCCAATGATTCGCTTATCTGATATCCTACTTTCCTACGCAGAAGCCATGCACCAAGCTTACGGCATGAATGCGGATCCAGAAGGCTATGGTTTGACAGCAATAGAAGCCGTACAGAAAATACGTTCCAGAGCCGGATTCGGAATAGATGATAAATTTCTTAATGGGGTGACAGATGACAACTTCATGGAAAAAGTGAAGCAAGAACGTCGTATCGAACTCTGTTTTGAAGAACATCGTTACTTCGATCTGCGACGTTGGATGGATGGCAATCAACTTAGAGAACCTATTGTCGGAATGAAAATAGAGGAAAATGTTTCCGGACTTCATTATACTCGCTTTACAGTAGATGAAGCACGCAATTTTAAGGATTACATGTATTATCATCCCATTCCTCTGAAAGTAATCAAGGAAAGCCCTTCCATTCAACAAAATCCGGGTTGGTAACGGGTATCAAACCTATTTAATAGATAGAAAACATGAAAAAGATAATAATATTATTTATATGTTTCACCAGCTCCATCTGGCATGTCTGTGCACAAACCAAAGTTAGCGGAATTGTCAAAGATGCCCAAGGAATGGAGATGATTGGTGCTACTGTCCTTCAGAAAGGGACTAATAATGGAATAGTGACTGGTTTAGATGGCAAATTTACTCTTACATTGTCCAACGAAGCAGAGCAGACACTTCTTATTTCAATGATCGGCTTTATAGAACAATCTATTGCCATAAAAAAGAATCATCCTTTCATCAATGTCACTTTGGAAGAAGATGTTGCACAATTGGATGAAGTCGTTGTTGTGGGATATGGAACACAGAAAAAGGTTTCCCTGACCGGTTCTATTTCTAATGTCGGGACGCAAGACTTGAAAAGTATGCCTGTATCGAGTGTTACAAATGCTTTAGGCGGTCGCATCCCGGGACTGGTAACCCGACAAGAAAGCGGACGTCCCGGTGGTGATCAGGCTACAATGTTTATTCGTGGGCGCGCTTCATTAAACGATTCTAGTCCTTTGGTGCTGATTGACGGAGTAGAACGGCCTATGGCACAAATCGACCCTGATGATATTGAAACCATTTCCGTATTAAAGGACGCTTCTGCAACGGCGGTATACGGTGTACGAGGAGCAAATGGTGTAATATTGGTAACTACCCGGAGAGGTCGTGAAGGAGAAACTCAAATTTCTTTCTCATCTGAATTCGGTGTTACCTCCTTTAATCGCATATCCCAGACCCTAAATGCAGAATATGTTTCAAGATTCATGCGTGAAGGTGCTATCAATGACGGTTTTGACCCCTCCGATACCGGTAATACTCGCGGTCTTTTCCTGTCAGAGTATGATAACTATCTCTATCGTACCCAGAAAAGCCCGTTTACACACCCAGACAATGATTTCGTGGATATGTTTACGAAGAATGGTTTCCAGCAGAAATACAACGTCAACCTATCCGGTGGAAACAAAACTGTGCGCTACTTTATCTCTGTGGGATACTTCACGCAGACTGGTATGTTTGAAACTGACGTAGACAAAATAAAAGAACACGAAACAATACAAGCCCTTTTAGCAGCCTCGCCCGATGTAGCAAAAGGCTTATACAAAGAAGGCTATGATTCAGAATATAAGTACAGCAGACTCACCACCCGTTCGAATATCGATATCAACCTGACTGAAGATTTCAAGGTATCTGTGAATCTAGCTTATCGTTTCGGAAGCCAGAACCGTCCCTACGGTTATGATGCCAATGGAGACGAAGCACTACGACTATTTGGTATGTTCTACCGTAATTCTCCTCAAGCATTCCCAATCTTGAATGCGAATGGTACCTATGCCGCCGCCGATGGTATATGGAGACAAAATCCACTCGTGACATTATGCTATTCAGGATTTTTTCTCGATTTCAATAATAAGCTTGAGACAGATTTTGCTTTCAAATATAACCTAAGGAAACTGTTAAAAGGATTAAGTATAGATGGAAAGTTCTCTTACGATGCCGGTTGGAGTAATAACCGAAGCATACAGCAGCGTCCCAATATCTATCAATATAATCCTGTAAACGGAACTTATAAACAAGGGCTTGAAATGGTGTTGCCGACAAAAGCCACCAACAAAACAGCCGCTACACACCGTAAGTATATTGAAGCAGCCGTTCGCTATAAACAATCCTTCTCCGGGCATAACGTATCCGGACTAGTACTTTATAATATGAGTTACACCTCCACTCCCGGTGGACGCTATTCGTACGTACCTCATATCTATCAGGCTTTAGTAGGACGTGTGAACTACGATTATGAGAATCGCTATCTGTTCGAAGTTAACGCAGGCTATAACGGTTCAAACCGTTTTGCGGAAGGACACCGTTATCAGCTCTTCCCAGCAGCATCAATGGGATGGGTACTGACTAATGAACCTTTCTTTAAAGAAAACCCTATCTTAAGTTTCACTAAACTACGCTTCTCTTATGGTGAAGTTGGTAATGACAAGCTGGGAGGTTTCTCTTACTATTATCGTTCAGGATATGATGAAGGATTAGGTTACACTTTTGGAGAGACACATAATCCTGCGGTTAAAGGTCTGATTCAAGGAAAAAGTGCCAATGAAAACATCACATGGGAAGTGGCACGGAAATACAACTTAGGACTTGAGACAAAATGGCTGAAAGACAAAATATCTGCCAGTATCGACTTTTTTAAAGAACGTCGTAGTAACATCTTATGTGAACCGGAAAGATATTCTCAGGCAGCCGGTTCAAACGGACTGGCCCCCATTAACTATGGTGTCGTAACAAATCAGGGATATGATCTGGAAATAGGATATCAAGATCAAAAAGGAGATTTTGGATATTCCGTAAAAGGGATTTACGGATATGCCCACAATGAGATTGTGGAGAAAAGTGAATCAGTGAAACCCTATTCCTATATGTCACAAACCGGCAATCCTATCGGACAGTTTATCGGCTATATTTCCGACGGGTTCTTCAGTTCTTATGAAGACATAGCAAGTTCTCCCGTTCAATTCGGACAAGTAAGCCGACCAGGAGATATCAAATACAAAGATTTGAATCATGATGGAGTGATCGACTCCAACGACCAGGCTCCTATCGGCTACAATCCGGTACCCGAAATGACTTTCTCTCTTGCTGCTGGTTTGAACTGGAAAGGATTTGATTTTAGTATATTACTTCAGGGAGCTGCCCGTTCATCTATCTATCTGCAACAGGATATCGCATGGGATAATTTCTGGGGTAATTATTACGAAGAACACATCGGAAGATGGACACCGGAGACAGCGGCAACAGCGACATATCCACGTTTCACTAAGGGAGCGACTGCCGCACATCCTAATTATTATAAATCCGACTATTGGTTGAAAGACTCCAAATACTTACGTCTGAAAAACATTCAATTAGGTTACACTATACCTCGCAAACTATTGAAAAAATTCGGAGTACGTTCACTCAGAGTATATGCGAATGCCTACAATCTCTTTACATGGGACAATGTGAAGAAGGTGGACCCAGAATCATCGAACAATAGTAATGGACAATTCTATCCACAACAAAAAGTAATAAATTTTGGTATCAACCTGAATTTCTAATGTTTGAAATGAATAATTTATGAGAAAACTATTTATATCCTTTGTAACGGCTGTCCTGCTTACCAGTTGTAGTGCAGATAGCCTGATGAAAGAAACCGAACTGGATCTTACAGATACAGAGAAAGTTTATTCGGACATTACATTGACCCGCAAAGTAGCATACGACTTGTATGCACGTATGCGCATGGGGAGAGACCGCCTTGGCAGCTTTGGCTTTTTGGCAAATATCGGTGATTCACCCTGTATGCTTGACAACGCAACAGACGATGGAGCTGGAAATACAACCCGTGCCGGAGGTGCAGTCATTCCCGAACTCGAAAAATTTATCAAGGGGGGAATCGATGCCTCCAAAGGTTTGATTGGCGGTGACCATCCCTGGACATTCTACTATAAGGCCATTCGTTCTGCAAACACATTCCTGAATAACGTAGACCGTTCACCTTTGGAGGATGCAGAGAAAACAGCCCTGAAAAATCAGGTACGTTTTTTGCGTGCATTGTATCACCACGAACTGTTTCGTTTTTATGGAGCATTGGTAATCGGAGACAAAGAGCTTGATCCGTTACTTTATGATGAAATCAAACGTGAATCGTTAGAGACCACCGTCCGTTGGATTGCCAATGAATTCAAAGAACTTGCAGAACCAGGAGTATTACCCGACAAATACGATGCGGCAGACTACGGAAGAGTTACCCGGGGAGCAGCCCTAGGCTATCTGGCACGCACATTACTTTATGCCGCAAGTCCCTTACACAATGCGTCCGGAGTGACTTGGAGGGAAGCGGCTGATGCTGCCTACGATATGATTGAATATTCTGACAACGGAGATTTCTATCGTTTATATGAAGATCCGACCACTCCGGAAAAGAGCTACACACGATTATTCAATACTCGTGCCAATGGTGAGGTAATCATGGGATTTCTCCGCGCACCGGCAAATGATCTTTACGGAATGATGCCTGCCTTTGACCCCTGGAATGTAAATAAGGAGCTACTGACTTGCCCGGACCAATGGCTGGTAGATTGTTATGATATGCTCGACGGTTCACAACCCATTCTCGGTTACGAATCAAATACGAAAGCCATCATCAACCCGAACTCCGGTTATGATGAAAATTCTCCTTATGCTAACAGAGATCCCCGTTTAGCACAGAGTATTTTATGTGATGGTGCTACTTGGTCTTTGGTCAACGGTAAGCCAGCTACAATAGACCTGTCAAAATCATATAGATGGGGAAGCGGCTACTTTCTTACAAAGTTCCTGGATGACCGTATCGATCATCGAAAAGGTGGTACCACTTACATGGACTTTCCAATGATGAGATATGCAGAAATCCTGCTTGATTATGCAGAAGCCGAGAATGAGGCTGAAGATACGAACACAGCCAGAGAAAAAGCAATAGCCCAACTTAACAGGATACGTCGCCGTGCCGGTATCACGACAGACTTACTGGCCGCAGATTATAATCAGACAACCCTTCGGGAACGCATACGCAAAGAACGCCGTGTAGAACTTTGTTTTGAAGATCATCGATTCTTTGATATAAGAAGATGGCTGATAGCAAAAGATGTGATGAGATTACCGGCCGTCGGAATAAAGAAAATTAACGGTGAATATCAACGGGTAACTTTAGATACACGTAATTATAACGAGCGCATGAACTTGGCTCCAATACCACAGGATGAAGTTAATAACTGCCCGAATATCTACCAGAATCCGGGATACTAATCTAAATAGAATGTTTACTCAAAAAAAATAAAGTCATGAAAACAAATAGTATAATTGCATTAATTCTGTCAATCAGTTTATTTGGATTATTCGGTTGTGCAGATAAATATGAAGTTGATTATGAAGCACCTGTCAAGATTGAATTTACAGGTGTCGATCAGAACAATAGAGTACCATTAGAGAAAGGAGTTGCAGAATACACAGCAACTGTCAAAGTTCAGGGAGAAATCATGAGTTTTGAAATCTACCAAGCAGACTCCAAAACCGGAATGCAAGGAAGTCTGATAGAAGAAACTGCCCAGTCATTTGCAGACGGAACCACTAATTATGAGACAACTTACAAGTTTACTTCTTTAAAAGAAAATGCCTGTATTACAGTAGTTGTTCTAGGTGCTGACGGTCATACGTACCAACGTAACTTATTGGTAGAGATTACTCCTTCTGTTTTATTCTCCGATCCGGATTACGGAAAAGATGGAGAAATAGTAGAGACAGCCTCGGCCTACTATGGTTGTTATTATGCAACATGGCTTCTTGGACGCACCTATATGGCTGCTGATGCCATGAAATATACAAATGAAGTAGATTTCTCACTCGGAGATGTTATCTTGTCTCCGGGAAGTGAAGCAGTACCCGCCTTTGTTTCACCAGCTAAAAGAAGTGAGTATGGTTTGATGACAATTAGCGGCTTGCAACACACATTATTTGCTGAAACCTCTTTATCACAAGCGGAGTTTAATGCAATCTCACAAGTAGATGCAACCCCAATAGAACGTCTGGCAGATCCGACCTCCGAGGTTTTAGCTATTCAAGCAAATAAAGTTTACCTGTTCAAAACAGCCAATGGAAAGAAAGGATTGATTTGCATACAAAAAATAACAGCAAAAACAGGTACAATCGAAGTGTCACCGGATAATTGGGTAGAAAACACAAAATACTCATGGGTACAATTACTGACTAAAACCGTGGTAAAGTAAAATTCCCATTTAAGATACTTTCTCCAATGATAGTATCATAGAATAATTAGAAGAATAGAGAAGTATTCGGTTTCTACGAGCTTCTCTATTCCTATTTTATCAACAGAAGAAAGGAGAAATCTATCATTCTACCATTTTTTTTCCTTTATTGATTAGTATTTTTCCTTTCTTCTCTGATATCTTCCCTACTTTTGCGAAAAGTCATCACGAAAAACTGAAGTTAATTAAATCAAAATAATTATGAACTTAAAAAAACATTTACCCTGGCTGGGAGCCCTCCTCCCCATTGCTAACACACAAGCTGAAACAAAACCCAATGTAGTAATTATCTATATCGATGATATGGGTATCGGTGACATCGGTTGTTATGGAGGTAAATTCGCTCCTACTCCCAATATTGACAAGTTGGCACAGGACGGACTATTATTCAACCAATATTACTCTTCTGCGCCGGTTAGCTCTCCATCCCGCTGCGGACTGACAACAGGCCTCTTTCCTCTTGAAGTGGGAATCAACACTTTCCTGAATGATAAAGCTGCTAATAAGAGATGCGAACAACGTAATTTCCTTGATGATAAGTTGCCTTCAATGGCACGTGCTTTCCAAAATGCAGGTTACTCAACAGGACACATCGGAAAATGGCACATGGGAGGCGGACGTGACGTACATGATGCTCCTTCTATTAAGAATTACGGTTTTGATGAATACATATCAACTTACGAGAGTCCGGATCCGGAACCGGCAATCACTGCTACCAAATGGATATGGTCGGATAAAGACAGCGTGAAGCGCTGGAGACGTACCGAATACTTTGTAGATAAAAGTATTGAGTTTGTAAAGCATCATAAAGATGAGCCTTTCTTCCTGAATCTATGGCCGGATGATATGCACACCCCTTGGGTACCGGAATTCAAACAAAAGGAAAGAAAAAGCTGGGAAACCCAGGAAGCGTTTGCACCCGTACTTGCGGAAATGGACAAACAGCTCGGACGTTTTATCAAAGCACTGGATGAGTTAGGCCTAGCCGAAAACACAATCATTATTTTCACCAGTGACAATGGTCCCGCACCTAGCTTCAAGTCTGTACGTTCCGCTTATCTGAGGGGAACTAAAAATAGTCTTTATGAAGGCGGTATCCGCATGCCGTTCATCGTCAGATATCCTAAGAAGATTAAAGCCGGACAGGTAAATAATGAATCAGTATTATGTGCCGTAGATTTATATCCGACTTTGTGTTCAGTAGCCGGAATCAAGACTGAAAAAGGCTATAAAGGTGATGGGCAGAACTATGCAAAAGTTCTTCTCGGTAAATCGGAAGCTAAACGCAAGACTGATTTAATGTGGGACTTCGGACGAAACAAACATTTTGGCTTTCCAGGAAACCCTTATGACAAAAGCCCTCATTTAGCTATACGTAGCGGAAAATGGAAATTATTAGTGAATGGCGACGGAAGCGATGCACAACTATATGACATGGAAAAGGATAAATTTGAAAAGAGCAATATCGCAAGCGAGCATCCTGATCTGGTTGCCAAGTTGAGCAAAAAGGTATGCCAATGGTATGCCGAAAACAAAGACAAAGGACTACAAACCTCTAATTAAACAATAATATTCATGAATTCTAAAGCTTTTCTTCTGCCGGCAGCGCTAATGATAGCCGGCAACACTGCAGCAAATGCCAAAGGAAAAAAGTCCGATCAGCGACCTAATATCCTGGTAATTCTTGCGGATGACCTCGGTTATTCCGACTTGGGATGCTACGGTAGTGAAATTCACACACCTAATCTGGACAAACTGGCAAAACAAGGAGTACGTTTCAATCATTTCTATAACACCAGCCGTAGCTGTCCGACACGTGCTTCCCTATTGACAGGACTTTATCAACATCAGGCAGGTATCGGACGAATGACCTTCGATGACCATCTGCCGGGATACCGGGGCACACTATCACGCAATGCAGTTACCATCGCTGAAGTTCTGAAAGAATCAGGATATGCAACCAGCATGGTAGGTAAATGGCATATCGCCGAGACTCCTCTACGTAAAGACCAACGCGAATGGCTCGCACATCACGTATACCACGAAACCTACTCCGACCTCTGTCATTATCCGGTGAATCGCGGATTTGACACCCATTACGGTACGATTTATGGAGTGGTAGACTATTTTGATCCATTCAGTCTGGTAGAAGGAGAAGTACCTGTAAAAGAAGTACCCGACGGATATTACATCACACAGGCGCTTTCAGACCGTGCTGTGAAAGAAGTGAAAGAGTATGCCAAAGACGATAAACCATTCTTTATGTATCTGGCTTACACAGCACCACACTGGCCGCTGCATGCATTGCCGGAAGATATTGAGAAATACAAGGATACCTATAAAGTAGGTTGGGAAGCCATTCGTAATGCACGTTACGAACGTCAGAAACAACTGGGTATATTCCCTAATATGGATAATTTCCTGTCTGACAGACAGTTCAAAGACAAATGGGAAGACAACCCACACGCTGAATGGGATGCCCGTGCCATGGCTGTTCATGCTGCCATGATCGACCGTATGGACCAGGGAATAGGACAAGTAATCGATGCTCTGGAAAAGACAGGACAGCTTGAAAACACACTGATTCTATTCCTTTCCGACAACGGATGCAGCAATGAAGATTGTCAGAACTACTCTCCCGGAGAAAACGACCGTCCTGACATGACACGTAAAGGAGAGAAAATGGTTTATCCTCATAACAAAGAAGTACTGCCTGGACCGGAAACAACCTATGCTTCATTGGGAGCACGCTGGGCAAACGTAGCCAATACACCGTTCCGTTTCTGGAAAGCCAAATCGTATGAGGGAGGTATCTGTACTCCGATGATTGCCCACTGGCCGAAAGGTATCAAGAAGAATGTCGGCAAGATGACTCCTGAAATCGGGCATGTAATGGACATCATGGCTACCTGTATCGATATGGCGGGAGCTACTTATCCTACCAAGTACAAAGGAAATGACATCATTCCATTGGAAGGCAAGAGCCTGGTTCCTATTTTCAAGAACGGACATCGTGAAGGACACGACTATCTGGGATTCGAGCATTACAATGAACGTGCATTCCTTTCTAACGATGGTTGGAAACTGGTTCGTCCGGGAGAAAACGCTAAATGGGAGTTATACAATCTGAATGAAGACCGGAGCGAAATGCATAACCTGGCAGCACAACACCCTGAAAAAGTAGCGGAAATGACAAAAGCTTACGAAGCATGGGCGAAACGTTGTATGGTAGAACCTTATCCGGGACAGAAGAAAAAATAAGAAGCATTCGATTGATTATTTTATAAAAGACTCCTGCCGCAATATCGCAAGATATTTACCGGCAGGAGTCTTTTTTATATGCCTTTATACAATCTATCACACCTCCCCTGAAACCGGAGGCTGACCATTATATTCTTTAGGTAATACGCCATATTGCGCTTTAAAACATTTCGCAAAATAAGAAGAAGAAGTAAATCCCACCTGCGCTGCCACTTCAGAAATTCGGGTACCACTCATAATCAGTTCAGCAGCTCTATTCATACGAAGTGTCTTCAAATAATCATTAGGTGACATTCCGGACAAAGCCTTGATCTTCCGATAGAAATTGGAACGGCTCATATTCATCTGTTCAGACAGGGTATCTATCGAAAAGTTCTCATCTGCCAGCTGTTCGGCTATCACCCCTTGTATCTTCGCAATAAATTCACAGTCTTTCTGCGACATCGCAAAGTCCGTTGTCGAAACAGCCACCGTATCCCCAGCCAGGCTCACCATCAATTTATGGAAAGACTGCCTCAACTTCAGCAAATTTTCGATCTGCATATGAAGCTGTTTGATAGAGAATGGTTTCTCCACATATACATCTGCTCCACATGTAAGTCCTTCGACTTTAGACTCCAAAGTGGTTTTGGCCGTCAATAAAATGACCGGAATATGGGAATAAGAGATTTCAGACTTCACTTTGCAACAAAGTTCCAGACCATCCATCTCCGGCATCATAACATCGCTTACTATGACATCTACGTTTTCCTGTGCAAGCACTTCAAGCGCTTCACGACCATTGGAAGCCCTCAACACACGGAACCATTCAGCCAACGACTCACGAGTCAGATTTAATAAATCAACATTATCCTCAACCAGCAGAACCGTAAACTTCTTCCCTGAATACTCCGAAGACACAGCATCAGAAGCATCCACATGTTCCGGATGCATTTCTACAATATCAGCCGTTTTCTCCGTCTCCCACTCTTTGACCGGAAGAGACAATATAAATGAAGAACCGCCTCCAACATTATCTTCCAAGTACAAATCCCCCTGGTGAGCCTCCGCCAAAGACTTTGCAAAAGCCAATCCGATACCGGTACCTACAGCCGTAGCCACCTTATCATCAGGCAGTTGATAGAAAGCTTCAAATATCTTTTGTTTCTGTTCATCCGGTATTCCGGGACCATCATCGTTCACTTGTATCTCATATCCCTTATCAGTGACAAGTAGTTTCAGGTTAATATGCGCATGAGCATATTTGATGGCATTTCCCATCAAATTAACAAGAATCTTACTTAATTTCTCCCTATCCACCGTAGACACCAACTCTTGTTCAGGAACAGTCAATTGCAAATCAATCCCCTTCAATTCAGCAGGGCTTGTAAATTGATTATAAACATCACTGACAAGTTCCTTTATATCACTCTTCTTCAAATTCAAATGCAGCGTACCACTCTCCATTTTCTGGAAGTCAAGCAATTCATTAGTAATTCCCAACAGATAATTTACGTTCTTATCTATCACAGACAAATACTTGAGATCTTTCCCTTCACGCTCCTTCTCCAACAGTTTTTCCAAAGGAAGGCGTATCAAACTAAGCGGAGTACGTATCTCATGCACCAAGTTGATGAAGAAGCTAATCTTCGACCTATAAACTTCCTGTTCCTTGGCAGTCTGATATTTTTCCATCCGCCGTTTATATTTGCGTTTAACACGGAGATTCCATCGCCAGGCCATCCAGCCGATCCATCCCAATAGCATAAGAACATAAACAACATAAGCCAAAGTACTACGCCACCAGGGAGGAGTAATCACCACCTTTAAAGTGGTAGTCTTTTCATTCCACTGACGATCATTATTAGAGCCTCTGATTTCAAACAGATATTCACCGGGAGGCAAATTTGTGTAAGAAGCTACATTGTTCTCGGTATTCATAATCCATTCCTTATCCACTCCCCGAAGTATATAAGAATATCGGTTCTTTGCCGGATCTTCAAAACTAAGAGCTACAAAACGGATGGAGAAGCTATTGTTCTCATAAGATAAAGTCACCTTATCGGCCATATAAAGCGGTTTATCCAACTGAAGCAGTTTCTTTACTTCCAGTTCGTCCGTCTGATAAGGCAACCGGATGTCAGTCACATAAACCGGAGGAATATATTTGTTATCCACAAATTGTTCCGGCTGAAATACATTAAAGCCATTTATTCCACCAAAATACAATTTTCCTTCGGATGATTTCAATGAAGATCGAGCCATAAACTGATTTCCCTGCAAACCATCATTAATCGTAAATTGGCGGAAATGATCTTTAGTGACAGGATTAATCTTGAAAATTCCGGCATTGCTGGATATCCAGAAATCACCTCCCTGATCTTGTTCAATCGCATAAATAACCTTATTAGGTAATATAGTATTATGCGGATCAAATTCTATGAATGTTTTCGTTTTAGGATCAAAGGAACACAGCCCTCCCCCATTGGTACCGAACCACATGGTTCCTTTCGCATCTTCAAACAGAGTAATGACCGAATTGCTGGTAATTGTAGTCGAGTCTTCCCGTTCGTGCTGATAATGCTTCCAATGAGCATTCATTGTATTATAAGAAAACACGCCACTATTGGAAGTCGCAATCCAAAGATGATTGTACATATCCTCATATATATCGACAACAGAAACCATTGAACCGACACTTGTGATGGTCATAAAATTATCTTTCGCAGAGTCATAACAACATAATCCCCAGCTCGTTCCTACATAGATATCTCCTTTACGTCCTTTATAGATACACAACACATCGTTACTACAAATTGTATTCGGGATTCCACGAGAGTGAGTATATACCTTCACTGCTCCTGTACGCAAATTAACAACCCGTATTCCTCCGGCATAAGTCCCAATCCATAGGTAGTCGCCGTCCAACATTAAAGAACGAATATCATATTTTTGACTTTTAACTCCTCCAATAGCATAGGGAGAAAGCTCTTGGGTAGCAGCATTAAAGAAATACAAACCGCTTTGAGTTCCAATCCAGATATTCCCATCTTTACTCTCACAGAAAGGAGCAACCACCTCCCCTGCTCCCGGCACCCCGGACAGATAGGCAGGCGAATAATAATCAAAGCGTTTAGTTTGCTTGGACATATAGTTGATTCCTCCCAGATTGGTCAACACCCAAAGAGCTCCTTCAGCATCCCACATCATTCCATTGATGGTCTGATCGCTCAAACTTCTCGGATCCGCCGGATTATCCGCCCGCTGGAATGTGTTTGTATTCTGATTGAACAGATAAAGCCCGTTATCAGTCCCTACCAACAACTCTTTATCCGCATATTTCAACAAACAATGAACAGCTCCGAAATTAAACGCCGAACCACTGTAGTTGTCTATAGCTTCGGTTCGTTCATCCAAACGACTCAGCAGATTGCTTCCTGCACCAATCCAGATTTCTCCATCGATATTCTGAATACAGTTCACCTTATAACTATCAGAGGCATTTGTTTCCAATGAGATTTCGTATGCCCGGAGAAACTTGCCATTCTCGTCAAAACACAACAAACCTTCCTGTAGAGAAGAGATATACACCCTCTTTTGATCGGCACTCTGACAAAGGTCCCACACAAAAGAAGTCTGAACACTATTTTGAGTCAACACCCCTGTTTTCGGATCATAAATAAAAAATCCCTGTCCCAAAGTAGCAATCCAGATAAGACCATTTTCTGTCTTTACAATCTTTTTAATCTCACTACTGATATACACACCATACTGCGTAGTTTTATCAAAGTAAGAAAAACGATCGGTATCGCGGTCATAAATATAAAGTCCGGAGTTTGTTCCGACCCAAATACTCTTGTCCACCTCTATCAAGGCTTCTACAAAATTATTTTCTAATGAAAATTTTTCGTTGAGCACATTCCGGTACACTTTATTGCCTCGTCCGTCATAACGGTTCAATCCGTCACTGGTACCTAGCCAGATAAAGCCATAGCTGTCTTGAAGGGCACACCACACGGTATTATGAGACAACCCATCCTCCACCTGATATTTCTTGAATGAAAAATAAGGAGACGCGGATAATGTTCCGGCCCAGAAGACCAGCAAGCATATTAGTATTTTAGTTAACTTCATTCTCTGCGTGTGTTTTTTAATTCAATTATCGATTCAGCCAAGGTTCAGGATTCAGCTTTTCTTTCTCCCTGCGCAACTGGAAATGCAATACCGTCCGCCCATTATCCGTACCGTCGGAAAAGACCTGACCGATAGACTGCTTCGTCTTCACCGTGTCACCAGCCTTAACGGAGGCAGAAGAAAGATTGCAATAAACAGAAATATAATCACCATGACGAATGAGAACATTAAATAATCCGTTCAATTGGAATACAGCCGCCACCTTTCCATCAAAAATGGCACGTGCCTGTGCACCCGGTCTTCCCTGAATATCAATACCCTTATTATCCAGCTTCACGTTACGCAAGCCCTCTACGGCATATTGTCCGTAACGGCTGGTAATGATATAAGCTCCGGATATAGGCATTGGCAATTTTCCGCGGTTAGCAGCAAAGTTACCCGATAATTCCCGATCCTCCTTACTTATGGTATAAGCATCAAGAGGTTTCGATTTCGCAGCCGTTTCCGTTGCAGTGGATTTCCCCTCCTTACTTTCCTCTTTCTTACGCGCAGCGGCTTCACGACGAGCTTCTTCCTGTGCACGCTTACGGGCACGTTCTATCTCTTCCGCAATTAATTTATCAATACGGGCATTCAGCTGATTGGCTTCCCTTCGTTTTTTATTGATCTCATTCTGCAATCCTTTCTGTTTCTTTTGCAGATTAGTCACCAACGTACGCTTCTCCTTTTCCTGTTCCTCCAGCTTGACCTTTTCGCTCTCGCGCTCCTGCAGCAGGTTCTCCTTGGCAACTTTCACCTGTTGCCTTTCCGCTTTCTTCTTGCGTATCTGTTCTTGTTTCTTCAGGATTTCCTCTCCTTGCAGACGTTGATAAGTAGCATATTCACGGACGTAGCGCATACGGCGGTAAGTCTGTCCCAAATTCTTTGCCGAAAAAATAAACATCAGCTTCTCCTCTATCGACTTATTCTTATACAAGTACTGGACAGAAGCTTCATATTTCTTCTTTTTATCTTTCAAATCCTTCTCCAACCCTCGCAACTGACGTTCCAATGACGCCAATTCACGCTGGATAGTCTCCACATCATTGTTTATAGCCATGATATAACGCTTCCGCTCTTCAATCTGCCCCGTCAACACAGCCAGACTATTCAACTGGCTTCCCACATCTTTCTTTGTATCCTTCAATATAGATTCCGATTCGGCAATCTGTTTTTGCAGCGTACCGCGTTTACTTTCCAGCTCACGAATCAACTTATTCGATTGAGCGAAAAGAGGAACTGCCAACCAAAGGCAACTGATTAGAATAACAAAGAAACGTTTCATCATAATAAAGCTACCAGCATTTTTACTAATTCTTCCAGAGGAACCTGGTTATACTTAGACGTCAGTTCCGTCGGAGTCATTGAAAACTCCTGTGTCGAAAACTCATAAAGTTGAACTTTAGCCTTTTCCAATGAGGGGATTCCTATATCCTTTCCTGTCAGTTCTGTCTTTCCGCCAGGAAGAGAAGCATCCATCAATATCTTTTCCAAACGGGAGAACTCCACATTCTTCGATAATACATTTTTCAATTCAGCCTTCGTTGCACGAACGAAGCGTTTATTCATCCGGTCTACAAGCAGCACTTCGTCAGGAGTCACTTCTATACGTGCCACTTCCGTACGCAGAATAGGCATCAATAAGGAGATTTGTACCCGCTCATGAGTTTTCATTTTCATGGTTCCCCCTACAGACATACTTCCCTTCTTACTGGGAATGGTCAATTGAAGTTTAGAAGCCAAATAACTGGAGGTCTGCGTCTTTGTCGAAGTCTTAGTTTCCGAGGTCGCTAAATGCTTCGAACTCTTACAGCCTGCCAACACTACCATCAACAACAATAGATAAACTATTCTTTTCATTCCGCAATATATTTCTTCTTTTCTATTTTCTGTTTCAACATCTTCGACTCGCTACCCATTTCCAGTGCCTTCTTCCAATATTTCAACGCACCTTCCACGTCACCGGTCATAAAATAAATATCTCCGCAATGCTCCACAATCACATCACTTTTCTCACCGTCGTTCTTCATCGCATTATCAATATAGATACGGGCTTCGGCATAGTTTCCCTTTTCGAAAAGAATCCAGGCATAAGTGTCGAGATAGGTCGAATTGTTAGGTTCGGCTTTCACCGTTTTATAACTCATTTCTTCCGCCTTATCCAAGTCACGACGTTCCACAGACAGATAATAAGCATAATTATTTAATGCGCCAATATTGGAAGGATTATATACCAAAGCCGAATCGTAGGCAGCATAAGCCTCCGTCATCTGTTTCTTGGTATGATAAATATCCCCCATGATAGAATAAAAATCTGAAACGACTTCTTTCCTCGTATCGGGAGTTATATGTTCCAATGCTCTATTACAAACACTCAACACACTATCTCCCTGCTCTGCCTGATGATAAGCGATAGCCAGATAATAATAAAGCTCCAACGCATCCGGAGTGGCTTCAATGCCCGGTTCGCAGACCTTGATAATTTGCTTGTAATCTTCCTTTTTCACCGCCGCACTAACCAGCATCAAACGGGCAGCCTTATTGGTAGGATCCAGATCAACCACCTGCTCCAATACCGGCACAGCCTCCTGTTCCATATTCTTCGACAACAGGTATTGAGAATAAAGCATCGGTATCTGCGGATCATCCATATCCTGTTTCATCATCCGGTCAAACAACGCAATCACCTGAGTGCTATCTTTTGCGGACGACTGTTCATTTTCCGCAATCACCTGTCTCATAACACTGATTTTAGTATCAGAAGTCACCTTCTTGTTCAATAACAACGTATCCAGTTGCTGTTGATACAATTCTTTCTGACCGGTCTGTTCATAGTAAGAAGCCATCGAGAAAAGAGCCATCGGGTTATCAGGCTCTACCGCCAGTACCTTCTGGTATGCATCATAAGCTTCCTGCTTTTTCCCATTCTGAAGATATACATCTCCCAATATCACCTGATAACGCATATCCATCGGATATTCCTGTACCAGACTTTCTATTTCCTGAAATGCCTTCTTATCATCTTTCATCTGAAGATAAATCCGGAATTTCTCCATAGACAGCTGCTCATTCTTACCCAGACGTTTCTCTAAACGATTCAATGTAGAAATGACATCATTATACTTCTCCTGCCGACTGTAAATATCAAGAAGGCTGAACAAAGGGTCCTGTTTCGACGGGAAACGGGTGACCATCTTCTCAAGCAAAGCCGCAGCCTTATCCAATTCATTTTGTTGCTGGTACAGACTGACCAATCCCTGACTATACCAATAATTATCAGGCGCAAAAGCCACTGCCTGCTCCAAAGCAACCTGACCTTGCGGTACCTGGCGAAGGAACATATAATATTGCGATATTTCATAAAGCGCAGAAGAAGCAGTGGGATTGATATCCAGACAATGCTGTAACAATCCAAATGCCGCATCATACTCATTCTTTCCTTTCATCCGCATGGCTTCCAAGAAGAAGTAGTCATATTTACGCTGTTGTTCAGCAGAAAGCAATGTTTCCTTCATCAAAGAAGCTCCATCTGCTTTCGCTGTTGTTTTTGCTGTACGCACAGACCGGATTCCCCCACATGAAGTGAGCATCAATACCGTCACGAACAGCCATCCTATTTTTATCTTCATTCTATTTTCTCCATTAAGCATTCATCATACTCCGGTATGTCCGAAACCACCGGCTCCCCGTTCTGTTTCATCCAGCACCTCTACTTCCTGCCATACAGGCTGTTCGTGCTTCGCTATCACCATCTGCGCAATACGTTCACCGTCCTCAATCACAAACGTTTCAGAGGAGAGATTGACTAAAATGATACAAACTTCCCCACGATAATCCGCATCAATCGTACCCGGAGAATTGAGCACCGTAATTCCTTTCTTGATCGCCAGTCCGCTACGTGGACGAACTTGTGCCTCAAATCCCTTCGGCAAGGCAATATATAGTCCTGTCGGCACCAGACAACGTTGCAACGGTTCCAGTGTGATAGGTTCAGAAAGATTAGCACGGATATCCATTCCTGCGGACAATTCAGTGGCATAAGCCGGAAGCGGATGCTTCGATTTATTGATAACTTGAATATTCATAAATGCATGTTTACTATTTAACGGGCGAAAATACACATTTTGAACTGAAAAATAGTTAAGTTTGCAGTTAAATAATGTACCTGTAGCCAATTTGCGAATGGTAAACACTAAAATTATAGATAAAATGATGAATTGGAACCAATTAATATCAGCGAAACGTTTCGGAATGGAAGAATTCCATGAGGAACGACAGGAAAACCGATCCGAATTCCAACGGGACTATGACCGTCTTATCTTTTCGGCTCCTTTCCGCAGATTACAGAACAAAACGCAAGTATTCCCTCTACCGGGCAGCGTTTTTGTACACAACCGACTTACGCACAGTCTCGAAGTCGCCAGCGTTGGCCGTTCACTCGGGGACGATGTTGCCAAAGCACTTCTGGAACGTCATCCGGAACTTCAGGATTCTTTCCTGCCGGAGATCGGTTCTATCGTTTCGGCTGCTTGCCTGGCACACGATTTGGGCAATCCGCCTTTCGGTCATTCAGGCGAAAAGGCCATTTCCACTTTTTTCTCTGAAGGGAAAGGAGTTCGCCTGAAAGAGAAACAGCCCAACGGAGAGCAACTTTCTCCGATGGAATGGGAAGATTTGACACATTTTGAAGGAAATGCAAATGCCTTCCGGATACTTACACACCAGTTCGAGGGACGTCGTAAAGGTGGATTCGTTCTAACATACACCACCTTGGCTTCTATCGTAAAATACCCCTTTTCATCGAGCCTTGCAGGAACAAAATCCAAGTTTGGCTTTTTCGTCAGCGAAGAAGAAAGCTTCCGCAAAATTGCAATAGAATTAGGACTGATATTGCTCAACGAACATCCTTTGAAGTATGCACGCCACCCGTTAGTGTATTTGGTTGAAGCGGCAGACGACATTTGCTATCAAATGATGGATATTGAGGATGCATATAAACTGAAGATTCTCACCACAGAAGAGACTAAGGAGCTATTAATGGCCTATTTCAGCGAAGAGCGTCAGGAACATCTCCGGAAAACATTCCTGATTGTTAACGATGTCAACGAGCAAATCGCCTACCTGCGTTCTTCCGTCATCGGTTTATTGATCCGGGAGTGCACCCGTGTCTTTTTAGATCATGAACAAGAAATACTGTCCGGCACGTTTGAAGGATCACTAATCAAGCGTATAGCCGAGCGTCCGGCAGCAGCCTATAAACACAGCGTCGAAGTATCTATCAATAAAATCTACCGTTCACGGGACGTACTGGATGTTGAACTGGCGGGATTCCGCATCATCAGCACCCTGCTCGAATTGATGATAGATGCCGTAACCTCACCCGAAAAGACTTATTCCAAACTCCTGATCGACCGGGTTTCCAGTCAATACAATATAAAAGCGCCCGTACTCTATGAAAGAATACAGGCGGTACTTGATTATATATCGGGAATGACCGACGTCTTTGCTCTTGATCTTTATCGTAAAATTAACGGGAACAGTCTGCCTGCGGTGTAACGACCTTAGGAGTAAAGACCTCTTCCCCTTCACAAGAAGACAATCTCAACGCATCCGGATGGCTTTCAATAAACGTCTGGATGTGTCGAATCCGTTTATCTTCGAGAATTTCGTCTACAGCAATCAGAATACCGGTTTCTTCCACATCGCCGAATTCATAATTGATAGCTGTTCCGAACATACGCATCGTAGGGCTTAGGCTCATATATGCATTTACCAACGGAGGTATATTATATCCCAGTTTACGGATTTCACAATTCAATATTTTATAGTCTTCCTTGAAAGAATGCTTGCAGAAGAGAGATTTCAGCTCTGCCTCGGAAGTTTCAAGTTTCAGAGGCTCGATCGGGGTGACAAGTTTTTCTTTGTCATAAAAATGCTTCTTAAGGAAATGAAGAATCATATCACGACCACGACGATGATAGCTTGGATACATGGTCACTTTTCCAAAGAAATATTTCACATTCGGCATAACTACAGTCAACGCTCCCAATCCATCCCACAAGTTATCCAAGGCAAACAAACCTTTGCTTCCGGCACGGGTAGACTGATATTCAAGCGTAACGAACGAACGTCCCAACTCAATTGTCTGTGGCAAATATTCTTTAATAAAGGCATCAGAGAAATGAAACATATGTGAAGTAGCCAGAATCGGAGCACCTTTTTCATCAAAACGCACGTCCGTACCAAGCAGATACCGGTAACCACCCAGAATTTCTTCCGCTTCCGGATTCCATACGATCAACTGCTTGTAGGGGTGTTCCATCGTGTCGTATTCATCAATATCCATTGACAGACCTGTACCTCCACCAGCAGCACGGAAAGCTATTTCACGCAAACGACCAATCTCTCTCATCACATTAGGAGCATTCTGATGAGTAATAATATAAATCTGATTATTACTCTTATTCGTCATTCGTAAGCGTCTGTCTTCCGTCAATTCTGCTTTTAGCAGCTCTTTGCTTACCGGTTTAATAATCTCTTCCATATTCCTTGTTATAGTTGTTCTATCAGTTATAGTTGTTCTATCAGTTACAGTTTATAAACAATATCCTTTACGTATTCAGCCCACTGCGCAGGAGTTTTCGATTTATCAAAAGTCTGCCAGGGTATAGGTTTGCCAAAAGTAACAGTAAAAGTTTTGTGGCGATTCTTAAACATTTCATCCGCAAGATACAACATAGCAATGTTAAACTTAATGCCCAGTGCCTTGCAAACATTTGCCAGATTGTAAAAGAAGTCAGAATTCCTGCCCCCAAAATGCACGGGTATTACATCACGTTTTGCTTGTATGCTCTTTACTACAAATGTCTTTTTCCATTCCAGGTCGCGAATCACTCCATTCTGACGGCGCGAACACAGTCCGGCAGGAAACATAATCAGCTGATCGTCGGACTGGAATCCGGCTTCCACCATCTTCGGAAAGTCCTTTGCCTGCTTGCCGGTTTTATTAATAGGTATGCAAAGGGGAGCCAACCCGCGTAGATTCATCAATAGATCATTCACCAGGTATTTCACCTTCCCCTCATAGTGCTTTCCTAACACATAACCAAGCGCAACACCATCCTGTCCGCCCAACGGATGATTGGAAACAAAAGTGTACAGACCATCCTTTGGCAAATTCTCAATGCCTTTCACGTCCACTTTCGCATCCAGAAAATCCATACACGCCTCCAGAAAGTCCACTCCCAGTTTATCCTTCGACTCATTCAGGAATACATTAATTTCATCCTGATGAACAATTTTCTTCAGATAAGAAATCACGAACTTAGGGATGTACTTGTAATGCTTCGGAGCCTTCGTCCGAAGTATCTTATCGACATCGATCAAAAATAAAGAGTCATCAGTCATTCTTTTCAAATAAAAATGATGGCACAAAATTAACGGTTCTTTTTTATTAATCGCAATAATTTGGTAGAAAATGCAGGATTTAAGTTCAGAACATAAAAAAACACCACCCAAAAACTATCAAAAATGACCTAAAAACTATCCGCGGATAGTTTTCGGGTAAAAAAACGTCAGTTTTTCCCCTACCGGGTTTCAAAAATTCATGTAAACTTGCAACATCGAAAATAACAAACGAATATTCACCTTTAAAAAGCAACACATTATGAAAAGTTTAAGCTTCAGAAAAGACTTAGTAGGAGTACAAGATGAATTACTACGCTTCGCTTATAAACTGACAACTGACCGTGAAGAAGCAAACGATTTGTTGCAGGAGACATCATTAAAAGCATTAGATAATGAAGATAAATATACCCCTGATACAAATTTCAAAGGATGGATGTATACCATCATGCGCAATATATTCATAAACAACTACCGCAAGGTAGTCCGCGACCAGACATTCATCGACCAGACTGATAATCTTTATCATCTGAATTTGCCACAGGATGGAAGTTCTGAAAATACAGAAAGAGCATACGACCTGAAAGAGATGCACCGTGTAGTTAACAAACTCCCCAAAGAATACAGAGTTCCGTTTGCGATGCACGTTTCAGGATTCAAATACCGTGAAATTGCGGAAAAACTGAACCTCCCGTTGGGTACAGTGAAAAGCCGTATTTTCTTCACGCGCCAGAAATTACAGGAAGAGTTGAAAGACTTCCGCTAAACCTTAACTATATAAAACTTAGTGATTTTGAATCACATATTTCTTTAATGCAGATTTTTAGTTTTGATAATGATTAAAAGGCAGAAATACTCCGGTATATTCTGCCTTTTCTTTTATTGCGAAGATTAGTTGTCCTACACCCGGGTGTCAGCACATACAACACCCGGGTCTCAACCTATCTGACACCCGGGTGTCGGGTGCACTGAGACCCGGGTGTCAGATAAACCTCTATTGCATGAAAAAGAATCTCCCCCACCACATTATTTAAATTTTACCTATACAGACATTTTTTTCGTTCTGCGCCCACGGGCTCCCCACCAGTAAAGCATTCTCGGAGGCACATCATTTTCAAGCAAATAGACATTTAACATTCTGTTGAAAACTTCTCTGAAAGTTTTTTATGGAAAGTTGTGGGGAATTGTGGGGAATTTCATACTTTTACGGTCGCTTATTATAATAAGGTAATGATACGTTTTTTAGGAAATATTGAAGCCAGGGCGGACGCCAAAGGAAGGGTGTTCATACCCGCCACCTTCAGGAAGCAATTACAAGCCGCTTCCGAAGAGAGGCTTATTATGCGTAAAGACGTATTTCAAGACTGTTTAACCCTATACCCCGAGAGCGTGTGGAACGAGGAGTTGAACGAGCTACGTAGTAGACTTAACAAATGGAATAGCAAACACCAACTTATTTTCAGGCAATTCGTGAGCGACGTTGAAATAGTGATACCTGATAGCAACGGGCGCATATTAATTCCGAAACGGTATTTACAGATTTGCAGTATCCATGGGGATATTCGCTTTATCGGCATCGATAACAAGATAGAGATCTGGGCGAAAGAACGGGTAGAACAGCCTTTCATGTCACCCGAAGAGTTCGGTGCAGCATTAGAAGAAATTATGAACGATGATAATAGACAAGATGGAGAAAGATGAATTGACATATCACGTACCTGTATTGCTAAAAGAAAGCGTTGACGGTATGAATATCCAACCGGATGGAACGTATGTAGACGTTACATTCGGAGGAGCGGGACATTCGCGCGAGATCCTTTCACGGCTCGGAGAAGGCGGACGCCTGCTGGGATTCGACCAGGACGAGGATGCTGAACGGAACATTGTCAACGATACTCATTTCATCTTCGTGCGCAGTAACTTCCGCTATCTGCACAACTTCCTGCGTTATCACGACATCGAACAGGTAGATGCGATCCTGGCCGACCTCGGCGTATCTTCCCATCATTTCGATGATAGCGAGCGTGGCTTCTCCTTCCGTTTTGACGGGGCACTGGATATGCGTATGAACAAGCGTGCCGGTATGACAGCAGCAGATATCGTGAATACTTATGATGAAGAACGTCTTGCAAACATCCTCTACCTGTACGGGGAACTAAAGAATAGCCGCAAACTGGCTTCTGTCATCGTTAAAGCCAGAAGCGGACAGCATATCCGAACCATCGGTGAGTTTTTGGAAATCATCAAACCGCTTTTCGGTCGTGAACGTGAAAAGAAAGAGCTGGCAAAGGTGTTCCAAGCACTGCGAATTGAAGTAAACCAAGAGATGGAAGCGTTGAAAGAGATGTTGCTGGCTGCTACGGAGGCATTAAAGCCGGGCGGCAGACTGGTGGTTATCACCTATCATTCACTGGAAGACCGCATGGTGAAAAACATCATGAAGACAGGCAATGTAGAAGGAAAAGCAGAAACCGACTTCTTCGGCAATCTGCAAACGCCTTTCCGCCTTGTCAACAATAAGGTAATCGTCCCCGACGAGGCAGAAATAGAACGAAACCCGCGGTCGAGAAGCGCCAAATTACGAATTGCAGAAAAGAAATAAAAAGATATGGAAGAAGAAGTAGTAAACAAGAAAGCAGAAGAGGACAAGAAGAAAAAACGTACCTCACTGAAGAGTATTCTGGGTGGAGACATTCTGGCTACCGATTTTTTCCGCCGTCAAACGAAGTTGCTGGTACTTATCATGGTATTCATCATCTTCTACATTCACAATCGTTATGCCAGTCAACAACAACAGATCGAGATAGACCGGCTGAAACAAGAATTGATAGACATTAAATATGACGCGCTGACACGCAGCTCGGAACTGATGGAAAAGAGCCGCCAGTCGCGCATTGAAGATTATATATCGAGTAAAGAAAGCGATTTGCAGACATCGACAAATCCTCCCTACCTTATTAAATAGGTGAGAGTGGATAGTTGATAAATGATAGTTAAGAGTTTTAAAGGACAAATGCTGTGGCAGTTAATAAAAAGAACATAATGACCCGTTACTTCTTCGTCATCCTGTTGATGGCGTTGATAGGAGTAGCTATTGTTGTAAAAGCAGGCATCACCATGTTTGCCGAACGACAATACTGGCAGGATGTGGCTGATCGTTTCGTAAAAGAAAATGTGACGGTGAAACCTAATCGTGGAAACATTATTTCTTCTGATGGTAAACTAATGGCCAGTTCTCTGCCCGAATACAGAATATATATGGACTTTATGTCCGGTGAAAAGGACGAAAAACGCAGGCAGAAAGATCAGGCACGCCGGGATTCTATCCTCAACGCAAACATGGATTCTATCTGTATCGGACTTCACAAAATATTCCCGGACAAGAGCGCGGCACAATTCAAGGCACATCTCAAAAAAGGACGCCAGGCAAAAAGCCGCAATTATCTGATTTATCCGAAACGTATCTCCTATATACAATATAAAGAGGTAAAGAGACTGCCTGTGTTCTGTTTGAACCGTTATAAAGGCGGATTCAAAGAACAGGCTTACAATCAGCGTAAGAAACCGTTCGGTTCACTGGCTGCCCGTACACTGGGAGATGTGTATGCAGACACAGCCAAAGGAGCGAGAAATGGTATCGAGCTTGCTTTCGACACCATCCTGAAAGGACGGGACGGATTGACACACCGTCAGAAGGTGATGAACAAATACCTGAACATTGTCGATGTGCCACCGGTTGACGGTTGCGATCTGATTAGTACTATCGACGTAGGTATGCAGGATATTTGCGAGAAAGCATTGGTGGATAAGCTGAAAGAGTTGAATGCCAGTGTGGGCGTGGTGGTATTGATGGAGGTAACTACCGGAGAAGTGAAAGCCATCGTCAACATGATGCAAGGCAAAGACGGTGAGTACTACGAAATGCGCAACAATGCCATCAGTGATATGCTCGAGCCGGGGTCTACTTTCAAAACTGCCTCTATCATGGTAGCTCTTGAAGACGGAAAGATCACACCGGACTATGTGGTAGACACCGGCAACGGACAGATGCCGATGTACGGACGTGTCATGAAAGACCACAACTGGCATCGCGGAGGATATGGAAAACTGACTGTTACAGAAATCCTAGGGGTTTCGTCCAATGTGGGTACCTCTTATATTATAGACCATTTCTACGGCAGCAACCCGCAGAAGTTTGTAGACGGGTTGAAACGGATGAGCATCGACCAGCCGCTACATCTGCAGATTGCGGGAGAAGGAAAACCGAATATACGCGGTCCGAAAGAACGTTATTTTGCAAAGACAACTTTGCCGTGGATGAGTATCGGCTACGAAACACAGGTTCCACCGATCAATATTCTCACATTCTATAATGGGATAGCCAACAATGGAGTCACCGTGCGTCCGAAGTTTGTCAGAGCTGCCATGAAGGACGGGGAAGTAGTGAAAGAATATCCGACAGAGGTAATCAATCCCAGGATTTGTTCGGATAAGACTTTGGCACAGATCCGTGAGATTCTCCGAAAAGTGGTCGGTGAAGGACTTGCCAAACCTGCGGGAAGCAAGCAGTTCCACGTTTCAGGAAAAACAGGAACAGCGCAGATCTCACAGGGAGCAGCTGGGTACAAAACGGGAAGAACGAATTATCTGGTTAGTTTCTGCGGGTATTTCCCGTCAGAGGCACCTAAATATAGCATGATTGTCTCTATCCAGAAACCGGGATTACCGGCTTCGGGAGGTTTGATGGCAGGTAGTGTGTTCAGCAAGATTGCAGAAAGGGTGTATGCCAAAGACCTGCGGTTACCGCTGACCAATGCGATTGATACTAATTCCGTAGTCATTCCGAATGTAAAAGCCGGAGAGATGCGCGAAGCGCAACGGGTATTGGAAGAGCTGCAGATTAACGTACAAGGCAAAATCGCTGATTCGGGCAAAGAGGTTTGGGGAAATACCCATTCTGCCCCACAAGCTGTGGTTCTTGAGAGCCGGAGCAATATGCAGAATTTTGTACCGAGTGTGATAGGTATGGGAGCGAAAGACGCTGTGTACTTGTTGGAAAGCAAAGGATTGAAAGTCAATCTAGTCGGCGTGGGCAAAGTTAAAAGCCAGTCGATAGCCAACGGAACGATTGTTAAGAAGGGACAGACAGTGACGCTTACGCTTAATTAAAAATTAAAGATTAAAAATTGAATAGAGTGATGTTATTAAATGAGTTACTGAAAGCAATCCAACCGGTAGAGGTAGCCGGAGATTCAAACATAGAAATCACCGGTGTCAACATCGACTCCCGTCTAGTGGAAGCCGGACAGCTATTCATGGCAATGCGTGGCACACAAGCCGACGGCCATGCTTATATACCTGCTGCCATCGCAAAAGGAGCAATCGCCATCCTTTGCGAGGATATGCCGGAAGAACCTGTAGCGGGGATCACCTATGTACAAGTAAAAGACAGCGAAGATGCGGTAGGAAAGATTGCCACTACCTTCTACGGAGACCCGACTTCCAAGTTGGAACTGGTCGGCGTTACCGGAACGAACGGAAAAACAACGATTGCTACCTTATTATATAATACATTCCGTTATTTCGGATATAAGGTAGGATTGATTTCTACCGTTTGCAATTACATCGACGATGAACCGATTCCGACAGAACATACTACTCCTGATCCAATCACGTTGAACTGTCTGTTGGGACGGATGGCAGATGAAGGATGCAAATATGTTTTCATGGAAGTCAGCTCCCACTCGATTGCACAGAAACGTATCAGTGGACTAAAGTTTGCAGGAGGGATCTTTACCAATCTGACCCGCGACCATCTCGACTATCATAAAACAGTAGAGAATTATCTGAAAGCGAAGAAAAAGTTCTTTGACGATCTGCCGAAAAATGCATTCAGCCTGACCAATCTGGACGATAAAAACGGACTGGTAATGACGCAGAACACACGTTCGAAGGTCTATACTTATTCATTGAGAAGTCTTAGCGACTTTAAAGGACGGGTATTAGAGTCTCATTTCGAAGGGATGCTGCTCGACTTCAACAATCATGAACTGGCAGTTCAGTTTATCGGAAAGTTCAATGCTTCCAATTTGTTGGCGGTATTCGGGGCGGCAGTTCTGTTAGGCAAGAAAGAGGAAGAGGTGCTTGTAGCTCTTAGCACACTTCATCCGGTAGCCGGACGCTTCGATGCGGTCCGCTCACCGCAGGGAATTACGGCGATTGTAGATTATGCACATACCCCGGATGCTCTCATTAATGTACTGAACGCTATTCATGGAGTGCTTGAAGGAAAAGGAAAAGTGATTACCGTGGTAGGTGCCGGCGGTAACCGCGACAAGGGCAAACGCCCCATCATGGCAAAAGAAGCTGCCAAAGCGAGTGACCGTGTCATCATCACTTCCGACAATCCGCGCTTTGAAGAGCCGCAAGACATCATCAATGATATGCTTGCCGGACTGGATGCGGAAGATATGAAGAAAACACTAAGCATTGCCGACCGTAAAGAAGCAATTCGCACGGCTTGCATGCTGGCAGAGAAAGGAGATGTAATTCTCGTTGCCGGAAAAGGACATGAGAATTACCAGGAGATAAAAGGAGTGAAACATCATTTTGATGACAAAGAAGTACTCAAAGAAATTTTTAAATAATGAATAGACTGTGCTAATATGCCGACCGGCTTCGTTATCTATCCGACAGCAACCGGCATAACAACACATCAATAAATTGGCAAATTATTTATGTTATACTATCTATTTGAATGGCTACATAAGCTCAATTTTCCAGGAGCGGGAATGTTTGGATATACTTCATTCCGTGCTTTGATGGCGGTTATCCTCGCGTTACTGATTTCAAGTATCTGGGGAGACAAGTTCATCAACCTACTCAAAAGGAAGCAAATCACAGAAACGCAGCGTGATGCTAAAACCGACCCGTTCGGCGTCAACAAGGTGGGCGTGCCGAGCATGGGTGGCGTTATCATCATTGTAGCCATCCTGATACCTTGTTTACTGTTAGGTAAACTGCATAATATATACATGATACTGATGCTAATCACTACTATATGGTTGGGATCACTCGGATTCGCAGACGACTATATCAAAATCTTCAAAAGAGACAAGGAAGGTTTGCATGGTAAATTCAAAATCATCGGGCAGGTTGGTTTAGGTTTAATTGTCGGCATGACTTTGTACCTAAGTCCGGACGTAGTGATCCGTGAGAATATCGAAGTGCATAATCCGGGAAGGGAGATGGAAGTGATACACGGAACGAATGACCTGAAATCTACCCAGACAACGATTCCTTTTTTCAAGAGCAACAACCTTGATTATGCCGATCTGGTTTCGTTCATGGGAGAACATGCGCAAACAGCCGGATGGATATTGTTCGTCATTGTCACAATCATTGTAGTTACCGCCGTATCAAACGGTGCCAACCTGAATGACGGTATGGACGGAATGGCGGCCGGGAACTCGGCAATTATCGGTGCAACGTTGGGGGTACTGGCCTATGTATCATCGCATATCGAATTTGCAGGCTACCTGAACATCATGTATATTCCGGGCTCGGAAGAACTCGTAATCTATATCTGCGCCTTTATCGGTGCACTGATTGGTTTCTTATGGTACAACGCCTATCCGGCACAAGTATTTATGGGAGATACAGGCAGTCTTACTATTGGCGGTATTATCGCAGTGTTTGCCATCATCATCCACAAAGAGTTGCTGATACCGATTCTTTGCGGTGTATTCCTGGTAGAAAACCTGTCGGTAATCCTGCAACGGGCTTATTATAAGGCGGGAAAACGAAAAGGTGTGAAACAGCGATTGTTCAAGCGCACACCGATTCACGATCACTTCCGCACTTCGATGAGCCTGATTGAACCGGGATGCACGGTGAAATTCACCAAACCCGACCAACTGTTTCATGAATCAAAGATCACCGTCCGGTTCTGGATTGTAACGATTGTATTGGCAGCAATAACGATTATAACGCTTAAAATAAGATAACCGGCAAGGTGCCGGAGCCAAGTTTCCATACGGGAAACAAGTTTTATAGATAGAGAGTATTAACCCGATTATTAACTTTTAAAGATGTGCACAGCTAATAGATAAATCAATCAATTAGAAAATAAGGGCACATTATTGTAGATGAAAAGAATAGTAATTTTAGGAGCTGGCGAAAGCGGCGCAGGTGCAGCCGTACTCGCTAAAGTCAAAGGATTTGAGACGTTTGTTTCGGACATGTCCGCTATCAAGGACAAGTATAAGGAACTTCTCGACAGCCATCAGATTGCCTGGGAAGAAGGACACCATACCGAAGAACTCATTCTGAATGCCGACGAGGTAATCAAAAGCCCCGGTATCCCGAATGATGCCCCGATCATCCTGAAACTGAAAGCTCAAGGCACACCGGTGATCTCCGAGATAGAGTTTGCCGGACGCTATACTGATGCCAAAATGATCTGTATTACAGGTTCTAACGGGAAGACAACAACGACTTCCCTGATCTACCATATTTTCAAAAGCGCAGGTCTGAACGTAGGTTTGGCAGGCAACATCGGCAAAAGCCTTGCTTTGCAGGTAGCCGAAGACTACCATGATTACTATATTATCGAACTTAGCTCTTTCCAGCTGGATAATATGTATAACTTCCGTGCGAACATCGCCGTATTGATGAACATCACTCCGGACCATCTTGATCGCTACGACCATTGTATGCAGAATTACATCGACGCTAAATTCCGCATCACCCAGAACCAAACACCGGACGATGCTTTCATCTTCTGGAATGATGACCCGATCATCAGACAAGAACTGGCAAAACATGGTCTGAAAGCTCACCTGTATCCTTTTGCCGCTGTAAAAGAGGATGGAGCGATTGCATACGTAGAAGACCACGAAGTGAAAATCACCGAACCGCTTGCCTTCAACATGGAGCAAGAGGAACTGGCCCTGACAGGACAACACAACCTGTACAACTCTTTAGCTGCCGGTATCTCGGCCAACCTTGCAGGTATCGCCAAAGAAAACATCCGGAAAGCCCTCTCCGACTTCAAGGGAGTGGAACATCGGTTGGAAAAAGTGGCACGTGTCCGCGGAATTGATTTTATCAACGACTCTAAAGCCACGAACGTCAACTCCTGCTGGTATGCCCTGCAAAGCATGACTACCAAAACGGTATTGATTCTCGGTGGTAAAGATAAAGGGAACGACTATACTGAAATTGAAGACCTGGTACGCGAAAAGTGTTCAGCACTGGTATATCTGGGACTTCATAACGAAAAGCTTCACGAATTCTTCGACCGTTTCGGTCTGCCGGTAGCCGATGTGCAAACCGGCATGAAAGATGCCGTAGAAGCAGCCTATAAACTGGCAAAGAAAGGTGAAACGGTATTATTAAGTCCTTGCTGCGCTTCTTTCGACCTCTTCAAGAGTTACGAAGACCGTGGCGACCAATTTAAAGAATGTGTCCGTGCCCTTTAATTCTCAATTTTTAATTCTCAATTCTCAATTTAAGAAGTGGATTTATTAAAGAACATATTCAAAGGTGACAAGGTAATCTGGATTATCTTCCTCTGTCTCTGCCTCATCTCGATCATCGAGGTGTTTTCGGCAGCGTCGACGCTGACTTACAAAAGTGGCGACCATTGGGGGCCGATTACGCAACACTCCATCATCCTGATGGTGGGAGCTGTGGTAGTCGTATTTCTGCATAATGTTCCCTACAAATGGTTCCAGGTATTTCCGGTCTTTCTATATCCGGTATCTCTGGTTCTACTGGCATTTGTCACGCTGATGGGTATCATTACAGGCGACCGTGTCAACGGGGCAGCCCGCTGGATGACCTTTATGGGATTGCAATTCCAGCCATCGGAATTGGCAAAGATGGCGGTAATCATTGCCGTCTCATTCATCCTGTCCAAAAGGCAGGACGAATATGGGGCCAATCCGAATGCCTTTAAATATATCATGATCCTCACCGGACTGGTATTCCTGCTCATCGCACCGGAAAACCTTTCAACAGCAATGCTGCTGTTCGGAGTGGTATGTATGATGATGTTCATCGGACGGGTATCTTCCAAGAAACTGTTCGGGATGTTGGGGATATTGGGGCTTGTAGGCGGTGTTGCCGTAGGCATACTGATGGCTATTCCCGCCAAAACACTGCACAACACTCCGGGACTTCACCGTTTCGAAACGTGGCAGAATCGTGTTTCCGGTTTCTTTGAGAAAGAAGAAGTGCCGGCAGCCAAATTTGATATTGACAAAGACGCACAGATTGCACACGCGCGAATCGCCATTGCAACCAGCCATGTAGTAGGCAAAGGTCCGGGAAACTCGATACAACGTGACTTCCTTAGCCAGGCATTCTCCGATTTTATCTTCGCAATTGTGATTGAAGAAATGGGACTGGTAGGAGGAATATTTGTGGTGTTCCTCTATTTATGGTTGCTGATGCGAGCCGGACGAATCGCCCAGAAGTGCGAGCGAACCTTCCCCGCCTTTCTCGTCATGGGTATTGCGCTGTTGTTGGTATCACAGGCAATACTGAATATGATGGTTGCCGTCGGGTTATTCCCCGTCACAGGACAGCCCCTGCCTCTGGTCAGCAAAGGAGGTACAAGTACGTTAATCAACTGCGCTTATATCGGAATGATATTAAGCGTAAGCCGATATACCGCTCATCTGGAAGAACAGAAAGCGCACGATGCACAGATCCAACTGCAAATAGAGGCGGATGCCGCAGCCAATTCCGAAGCACAGGCCGCAGCCGAACCGACAGCGCAGATTCTGAACAGCGACGCCAAATTTGAAGATGAGCATGATAGCAGAAACAACGAACGGTAAATGTTGAGAAAGGACAGAAGAAAACAGCATGATGGAAAAAGAACTTAGAATTATCATCAGCGGTGGAGGAACAGGAGGACATATCTTTCCTGCCGTCTCTATCGCAAACGCTATAATAGAGCTACGCCCCGACGCAGAAATTCTCTTTGTAGGCGCTGAAGGACGTATGGAAATGCAACGGGTTCCCGATGCAGGCTACCGGATTATCGGACTTCCGATAGCCGGATTCGACCGCAAACATTTATGGAAAAATGTATCCGTATTGATTAAACTGATGCGCAGCCAATGGAAAGCGCGCAAAGTAATCAAAAACTTCCGCCCGCAAGTGGCGGTAGGTGTAGGCGGATATGCAAGCGGGCCGACACTAAAGACTGCCGGAATGATGGGAGTCCCCACATTAATCCAGGAGCAAAACTCGTATGCCGGAGTTACCAATAAACTCCTGGCACAGAAAGCTCGTAAGATTTGTGTAGCTTATGAAGGAATGGAAAAGTTCTTCCCCGCCGACAAGATTATCATGACGGGTAATCCCGTCCGCCAGAACCTGACAAAGGATATGCCGTCAAAAGAAGAAGCGTTACGTTCTTTCCACTTACAGCCCGGCAAAAAGACAATCCTGATTGTAGGTGGCAGCTTGGGTGCACGCACCATCAACAACACGCTGACAGCCAGTCTGGCAACCATCAAGGAAAACACGGACGTGCAGTTTATCTGGCAAACGGGCAAATACTATTATCCGCAAGTGACAGAAGCCGTAAAAGCGGCAGGAGCACTTCCGAATTTATATGTAACGGATTTCATCAAAGATATGGCAGCCGCTTATGCAGCAGCCGACCTGGTTATCTCCCGTGCGGGAGCAGGTTCCATTTCTGAATTCTGTCTGCTGCACAAACCTGTTATCTTAGTGCCCTCGCCCAACGTGGCGGAAGATCACCAGACGAAGAACGCCTTGGCGTTGGTAAACAAGCAGGCAGCTATCTACGTCAAAGACAGTGAAGCGGAAACCACTTTGATGGACGTAGCCCTGTCCACTGTCAACGACGAGCAGAAACTGAAAGAACTAACAGAGAATATCGCCAAACTGGCTTTACCCGATTCAGCGAGAATCATCGCACAAGAGGTCATTAAGCTGGCGGAAGCAAAGAACTGATAAATAGACGATCGGATTACGCAGATTGAAGTAACGGCACAATGCCCGTATCAAACAACGTAATCCGCACTAAAATAAAAAGACAGAAGAAATGAATATAGAAACGATAAAATCAGTCTATTTCGTAGGTGCCGGCGGCATCGGTATGAGTGCACTTGTACGCTACTTCCTTTTCAAAGGAAAGGTAGTGGCAGGATATGACCGTACTCCTACTCCATTGACTGAAACGCTGATCGCCGAAGGCGCACAAATACATTATGAAGAAAACGTCGACCTGATTCCCGGAGCCTGCAAAGACAAGGAAAGTACGTTAGTCATATACACTCCGGCCGTTCCGCAGGAACACGAAGAACTCGTTTATTTCCGTAACAACGGATTCGAAATACAGAAACGCGCCCAAGTATTGGGAACGATTACCCACTCGAGCAAAGGTCTGTGTGTGGCAGGTACCCACGGGAAAACAACCACATCGACTATGACAGCTCATCTGTTCCACCAGTCGCACGTGGAATGTACCGCTTTTCTCGGAGGAATCTCAAAGAATTACGGCACCAACCTACTGCTCTCTCAAGCAAGCCCTTACACAGTGATTGAAGCGGATGAATTCGACCGTTCTTTCCACTGGCTGTCACCCTATATGTCTGTAATCACGTCTACCGACCCCGATCATCTGGACATCTACGGAACAGAGCAAGCCTACCTGGAAAGTTTCGAACATTACACCACGCTAATCCAACCGGGTGGTGCACTGATTATCCGCAAAGGCATCTCTCTGCAGCCCAAAGTGCAGCCGGGCGTTCGTGTCTACACTTACTCACGTGACGAAGGAGACTTCCATGCAGAAAACATCCGTATCGGAAACGGAGAGATATTCATCGACTTTGTTGCTCCGGACACCCGTATCAACGACATCCAACTGGGAATCCCGGTAAGTATCAACATAGAAAATGGCGTAGCCGCCATGGCATTGGCACACCTCAACGGAGTGACCGATGAAGAGATAAAAAGAGGTATGGCAAGTTTCCGCGGAGTAGACCGCCGGTTCGACTTCAAACTCAAGAACGACCGGATTGTCTTTCTAAGTGACTACGCACACCACCCCTCTGAAATCAAACAGAGCGTGCTGTCTATGCGCGAACTTTACAAGGACAAAAAGATCACAGCCATCTTCCAGCCTCATCTCTATACCCGCACCCGCGACTTCTATCAGGATTTTGCCGATAGTCTGTCGTTACTCGACGAAGTGATTCTGGTAGACATCTACCCGGCACGCGAAGCACCAATTCCGGGCGTCACCAGCAAACTGATTTATGATAATCTCCGTCCGGGTATCGAAAAAAGTATGTGCAAAAAGGAAGAGATACTGAACATTCTGAAAGATAAAAACATTGAAGTATTAATTACTTTAGGAGCCGGAGACATCGATAACTATGTCCCCGAAATAAAGGAACTATTAGAAAAAAGATAAATAAATGAATAATCATCCGGCAGCCTGTCCGAAACAGTGCAAGCATTTTAATTTTTAATCTTTAATTTTTGATTATGATTAAAAGAATCCTTCTATCCATCGTCATGCTGGTGCTCATAGCTTACCTTGCCGTAGCTATCACCGCTTTCAACCGCAAGCCTGCCGACCAGACCTGCCGTGACATGGAATTGGTTATCAAGGATACCGCATACGCCGGCTTCATCACCAAAGAAGAGCTGAAAGGTATCCTTCAGCAGAAAGGGATCTACCCCATCGGGAAGAAGATGGAACGCATCTCCACCAAGTCACTGGAACGGGAACTAAGCAAACATCCGTTGATTGACGAAGCCGAGTGCTACAAAACACCCAGCGGCAAAGTATGCGTGGAAGTGACACAGCGTATTCCTATCCTCCGGGTCATGAGCGCCAACGGCCAAAACTACTACCTTGACAACAAAGGAACTATCATGCCACCGGAAGCAAAATGCGTCGCTCACCGGGTAATTGTCACCGGAAACGTAGAAAAGTCGTTTGCAATGAAGGATTTATATAAGTTTGGTGTATTTTTGCATAATAATAAATTCTGGGACGCCCAGATAGAGCAGATCCATGTGTTGCCCGACCAGAACATCGAATTGGTGCCGCGTGTGGGAGACCATCTGGTCTATCTCGGAAAACTGGAGAACTTTGAAGATAAACTGGCACGTTTGAAGGAGTTCTACAAAAAAGGACTCAACCGGGTAGGCTGGAACAAATATTCACGTATCAATCTCGAATTCAGCAACCAGATTATCTGTACAAAACGAGAGTAGTTGATAAGTGATAGATGATAAGTAAACAGTCTCTCTATATAGTAAATTGTAAATAGTAAAATAGTAAATAAAATAACCCTATGGCAACAACAGAATTTATCGCCGCTATTGAACTTGGTTCATCGAAGATAACCGGTGTGGCCGGAAGAAAGAACAGTGACGGAAGCATGCAGGTATTAGCGTATGCCCAGGAAGACTCTTCTACGTTCATTCGTAAAGGAGTAATCTTTAATCTGGACAAGACAGCGCAAAGCCTGACTTCAATCATCAACAGACTGGAAGGTGAGTTGAAAAACTCAATTGCCAAGGTATATGTAGGCATCGGCGGACAATCACTCCGCACCGTCCGCAATGTAGTAAGCCGCGACCTGGAGGAAGAAGCTATCATATCCGAAGAGCTTGTAAGCGCTATCGGTGATGAGAACATTGCCATCCCGGTGGTTGATATGGATATATTGGACGTAGCTCCACAAGAATATAAGGTAGGTAATAACCTGCAAGCCAATCCGGTAGGTCTGGTAGGAAGCCACATCGAAGGACGTTTCCTCAATATCGTTGCCCGTGCTTCCGTACGTAAGAACCTGGAGCACTGTTTCCAGCAGGCTAAAATTGATATTGCCGACCAACTGATCGCTCCGTTAGTAACCGCAAATGCCGTACTGACAGAAAGCGAACGCCGTTCGGGTTGTGCATTGATCGACTTCGGAGCAGACACAACTACCATCTCTGTATATAAGAATAACATTCTCCGCTTCCTGACTGTATTGCCTTTGGGAGGCAACAGCATCACGCGTGACATCACCACCCTGCAAATGGAGGAGGAAGAAGCCGAACGCCTGAAAAAAGCCTACGGTGACGCCCTCTATGAAGAGGACCCCGAACAGGAAGAAGCAACCTGCAAACTGGATGATGACAACCGTATCATCAAAGTGGCGGATCTTAACAATATCATCGAAGCCCGTGCCGAGGAAATCGTTGCCAACGTATGGAACCAGATACAACTATCGAGCTACGAGGACAAACTGCTGGCAGGAATCATCCTGACAGGAGGAGCCGCCAACCTGAAGAATCTGGACGAAACCTTGCGCAAACGCAGCAAGATAGAAAAGATACGGATGGCGAAACTCCCACGCAATACGGTTCATGCGCCCAGCAACATACTGAAGAAAGACGGTTCGCAGAACACTTTGTTCGGGCTCCTGTTTGAAGGTAACCAGAACTGCTGCCTGACCGAAACTACTCCACAAGCTCCTGCACCATCAGTCTCCAAACCGGAGCCGGAAGTGCATAAGACAGTGGATATGTTTGAGGACGATCAGGAACTGAAAGAACAGGCCCGCATCGCCCGTCTCAAGAAAGAGGAAGAAGAGCGGGAAGCCAAGCTAGCCGCCAAAGAAGCGGAAAAACTTCGCAAGCAAAAGGAAAAGGAAGAGAAAGAAAGACGGAAAAGAGAAGCAGGTCCGAGTTGGATTCAACGCAAGATCGATTCGTTGACGAAAGAAATCTTCTCCGACGACGATATGAAGTAACCTTCAGCAGCTTGTTAATCAATATTCATAATTCGTAATTCATAATTCAATCAAGATATGGACGAGATAGTACAATTCGATTTCCCGACAGATTCACCGAAGATCATCAAAGTGATTGGTGTAGGTGGTGGTGGTGGTAACGCTGTAAACCACATGTACCGGGAAGGCATCCATGATGTAACGTTCGTTCTTTGTAACACGGACAACCAGGCATTAGCCGAATCACCTGTCCCGGTGAAACTGCAACTGGGCCGTAGCATCACGCAAGGGCTTGGAGCCGGCAACCGTCCCGAACGGGCACGCGACGCCGCCGAAGAAAGTATAGAAGATATCAGAAACCAGCTGAACGACGGCACCAAGATGGTATTCATCACCGCCGGAATGGGAGGAGGAACCGGAACGGGAGCTGCTCCGGTCATCGCCCGCATTGCGAAGGAAATGGATATTCTGACTGTCGGTATCGTCACCATCCCCTTTATCTTCGAAGGAGAAAAGAAAATTATCCAGGCACTGGACGGCGTAGAGCGCATCGCCCAGCACGTTGATGCCTTGCTGGTTATCAACAACGAACGCCTGCGCGAAATATACGCCGACCTTACCTTTATGAACGCTTTCGGCAAAGCTGATGATACTCTTTCCATTGCAGCCAAAAGTATTGCCGAGATTATCACCATGCGGGGTACGGTCAACCTTGACTTTGCCGATGTGAAAACCATCCTGAAAGATGGTGGAGTAGCCATCATGAGTACCGGATTCGGCGAAGGAGAAAATCGTGTGACGAAAGCAATCGACGATGCCCTGCATTCTCCGTTGCTCAACAACAATGATATCTTCAATGCCAAGAAAGTAATGTTGAACGTATCTTTCTGCCCGTCATCGGAACTGATGATGGAGGAAATGAACGAAATACACGAGTTCATGAGCAAATTCCGCGAAGGGGTGGAAGTGATTTGGGGCGTTGCCATCGACAACGCACTGGAAACAAGAGTAAAAATCACCGTATTGGCAACCGGATTCGGTGTGGAAGACGTTCCCGGAATGGACAGTCTGCACGCTGCACGCAGTCAGGAAGAGGAAGAACGCCAACTGCAACTGGAAGAGGAAAAAGAAAAGAACAAGGAACGTATCCGCAAGGCATACGGCGAAAGTGCCAGCAACATCGGAAGCAAGAGTCTCCGCAAACGCCGCCACATCTATCTTTTCAACACGGAAGATCTGGACAACGACGACATCATCGCCATGGTAGAAGATTCTCCTACGTATATGCGTGATAAAACGACGCTTACCAAAATCCGGACGAAAGCCGCTCTGGAAGAGGAGGTAGCCACAGAAGAAGCTACAGATGACAACGGTGTGATTACGTTCTAAACAAAGAACTAAGAACGAAAATTATAAACTCGCAAAATCAGGCTTCAGATCTAATTTTTAATCTTTAATTTTTAATTACAATAGTATGGATTTATTCGATCAAGTCAGCGAAGACATTAAAAACGCAATGAAGGCGAAAGACAAAGTAGCCCTTGAAACTTTGAGAAATATAAAGAAATTCTTCCTGGAAGCTAAGACTGCCCCGGGAGCTAACGATATATTGACGGATGATGCTGCTCTGAAGATTATCCAGAAACTTGTGAAACAAGGAAAAGATTCTGCTGAAATCTATATCGGACAGGGTCGTCAGGATTTGGCTGACGTAGAATTAGGCCAGGTAGCCGTTATGGAGAAATACCTGCCGAAACAAATGACTACCGAAGAACTGGAAGCTGCATTGAAGGAAATTATCGCTGAAACAGGTGCTACAAGCGGTAAAGATATGGGAAAAGTAATGGGAGTTGCTTCCAAGAAGCTAGCAGGTCTTGCAGAAGGACGTGCCATTTCTGCAAAAGTGAAAGAGCTTTTGGGATAACCTCCGGGACTTCCACAGAAGATTTTATTTTGATTTTATCTTGCACCCTACACTAACCAGAGTTTATCTATTTGATTAATAGCAGTATAAACCCGTGCAAGATACTGTTGCAGATGCGTGCAAGATGTTTTATCTTACACACATCTGCAACTTTCTTTTATAGTAGCAACACCTCTTATCTTTTGTATAGAGCATTAGTTCACAGTATAAGAACACATTGTTTCAACGTCAAAAACACTTTGTTTAGAGCCTAGAAACAAAGTGTTTCGATATAGCAAACAGCCTGTTTCAAGGCATGAAACAGTTACTCTTCCATTGTATACGACCCATTCTGTGTAGTATAAGTTGATTTTAAAGCCGTAATTATCCGATTTTATCACGAAATATCGGTGTAATAACGTGCAAACGAAGATTATTCTTTCATCGTTTGTCATGAAATCTATATCCAAGCCCCAACATCAGGTTATTAGGGTCTTTAAATTTGCTCAACTGATATCCCACATGCAAAAACAAATGTCGGGTGACATAGGTTTTGAGAGCCAAAACCTGGTAAAACCCTTTTGTATCATCCCCACTGCATATCAGATTTCGCCCAATACCTGCATTGATTGAAAAAATAGGCATCACCCATTCTGCCCGGAGAGACAAACCAACGGCAAATTGTTCCCGGAAAGGAGGACGATGAAACTTTAAATCGTCCATAAAGCTTCCTTCCAGTTTATAGTCTTTAATATTGGCACTCTCGTCATACTGTGCATCCAGAGAAAGCCCGGCACGAAAATAGTTGTTAAAATTATACATCGGAGCGAAATTGAGCCCGGCAATACCAAATGAACCGGGCACCAAACTTGGTACGCCATCTTTTACAAACCCTCTTTTACGTGTAGCTCCGTATATCACCAAGTCATAGCTGATATGCGGCTTCACATAAAGGCGTTTGGGAACATCTGTGGATGCATCCTCTTCACCGAACGTACGTACCACTCCGATTCTTCCTCCAATAACATTAAGTCCCCCATTAGGATAATGTGTATTTCCATTGGAAAAATGTGTGAGATCTACACCTGCTGCCAGTTTCCACTGCGGATGAAGTTGCCAATTCAATACCAAACCTAAATTGATATATGCATTGATTTTAGAACCAATAACTTCATTCTGCGGATAGTATTGCCCGTCATATTTCTTCCAACCGAAAGATGCACCGAAATTCCACTCATAATCAAATGACAGACGAGGTGAGACTTGCATAATACGTGCGCCCTGAAAGGCATATACCGCCACGGGATTCCCCAATTCAGCGGGACAGTAGAAAGTATTATATGAAATACCTATCCCCTGATAAGCATGAGGATACAATCTACCCAAATTGGAGTCTTTGCTAAACCGGAAAGCATATTTCAAATGCAGGGAAAGTGATTGGTTAATCCTTTTCTGTTGCGCATTATCTCCTTCGAGGAAACTATTTGTCGGAGCCACATAACCGGGACGAATGTCAAAACCAATCTGGTGGATAGGCGCATATTTTATGCTGTCGTGTTGCTGTTCGACTGGTTGCACAACTGTCTGTGCCTCTAACTTTCCGCCAACTGCCGAGAAAGCTAATAAGCAAATCATATACAGCAATCGTCCGGTATTCATATTTCTATTCATTGATGTTCTCGCGTTTTATGTGATAGTCTACAGGCATTTTACTTTGCAGCATACCGGTGATGATTCGTTGCTTTTTGGTTTTAGGGTGAAAAGCATAGAGAGTGTATTGCGTTTCAAACCGCTCATACTCTAACATCAAGGTGATTCGCTGAGTAGTAAAAGGCGGAATGAGGATTTCTTTCTGTTCTGTGTTATGGTAAGGAAAGGATTGTTTTGTAGAGATATATTGCGCCTTTTTACCATTCATCTCCAAATATCTACTCTTAATGCTCGGTATCTCTACTGTCAGATTACTTTCTCCCAATAATTGAAAAGCCTCGGGCATATAGCTTGTGAATATCACTTCATGTTGAACATCCTCATAAGGAGATAACAGATAGGGGTATGGAATGTCCCAATAGTTAGGTTGTACAAAACTATTTTGTGTCTCTATCACCTTTCCGTAAGAATACATATCTAAAGAATAAGTGATATGATCGAACACATACCTGTCTGACGGTGAAATTTCAACATATATATCTTGCGACTCATATTCGTTACCCACTACAAGCATTAATCGAAAGTGAGTAGAACGAGCGTTCTCGTCCACCGTTATCTTCAATTCTTTAGGATTGTTGCGATCGACGGTGAAACCTATCAACTCCTCGTCGCACACAATCTTGCCCAATCCCTTCAAGTATGGGATTTGATCCGTCATTATCAGATTACCATTCTCATCAAAAACTTTATATGGATAGGAAAAGCTTTCATCGTAATTATACATCCCAAATAAATCCCAATTGGAAGATGCAAATCGGATCGTTGCGACATCACCGTTTCCGTCCAAAGTAAGTTCTGAATCGGAAGACCGGAAATCATCAACAAATACATCACCGTTACAACTATAGAGTCCCAATAGAATAAGAAAATAAGTCGTGAAGTTTATGAATGTTTTCATGTTGTTTTCTCTCTTGTCATTTCATAAGGGACAAAAGTAACATATATTTTTAGAATTCAGTATCTTGTCTGTAATCAAAAGCATCGCCGCACTGAAAAACGCCGTATTGGCCTTTCTGGATTGGAAACGAATAAAAGCAGGATAACCGTAAACGATTAAAAGCACTAATCAAACAGTTCTTTCAATACCTCCAATGATTTCAATGCCGGGAAGTCAGGCAGATGCAAACGATAATAATCATTCATAATCGTCAGGCAACGGGTACGCTCCGCACGGCTCATACCGAAAAGATGCATGGTCTCATAATTCATGCGCATCAATTGACGGAGACGGGCAGCCTCTTCAGGATTGATATAGGAAGAATGTAATTGGGGACGAATGGAAGTGAAACAGGCATTCAATAAATCGAAGTAATCGCCGGTATGATAATCTTCCAGGTTCGGGTAAAGCCCCAGAAAACGCGAAAGACGCATCAGAAAAACCAGATGAAAATTGGCAAATCCCTCTCCACACTCATCCAGCCAAATGATAGAATGTTGCAGATAGGCGAATAACGGACGGTTCTCCGCCTCTTCCCGGATAGCTCTGTAAAGAAACTCCGACAGGAAAAGTGCCATCGAGGATTTATACGGATCATAAGGTATGGAAGAAAATGGATAAAAGGATTTCGCTTCCTTCACACGATAAAGTGTCGCATTGGGACGATAATCAGCCTCGAACTCGATAAAAGACAACGGCTGGAAAAGTACGGATTTCACAGCCGCTTTTCGTGAACGAGGCACTGTTACAAGGAAAGAAGCTCTGCCGGACAACTCCGTATACATATCTACAATGATAGAAGTATCATTGTATTTCAACGTATGAAGAACTATTCCTTTCGTTTTCTGCAGCATAACTGTTCATTGACTTAATCCGGTAACAAAACTACAAAAAACAAAGAAACGAGCCTAATTCCTCATCCTATTATCACATATTCTTCTTTATTTTCCTAAGCTTAAAGAATCCGAGGCACATAATAATCAAGCATACACCTATCAGACCTCCTCTTATCAGCCAGAAAGTAAATTCAGATTCCCCATGACCTATTTCATCTATAAATCCAAATTCTTCCATGCAGCCGGACTCTTGTCGAATCTGCTCATAAAGCAGTTTCATGTCATAGCCTTCTATTTCGGTAGAAATGAAAAAATAGCCGCTCTCTATCTTACAGTTCACATAAGGAACAGTGAGAATGACCCCATTGAATAAAAAGCCGAGATGCTTGCCTATCGACTTCTCCGTGGCTTCCGCCCAAGCAGCCTTTTTAGCCTCCGAAGTTTTTCCAATGATCCGGTAAGTCATTTTATTGGTAGTGGAATCCATGGTTGAATCTAGCTTCAACTTCGCGAAGTCTTTCACTGTCACAACCGGTTCTGCTGATAAGCTGTCATGATCCTTATCAATCATATAATACCAACCATTAGGACGGGTAGAATCATTCTTGAATGAAGAGAAACTACACCAAAGAAGTAATGAAAGAAAGAGAAATAAAGTAGTTTTCATAATATACTTTTTTAAAGTGATTACTTGAAATATTTGATAAGACATGATACAGCTCCACCAATCATTGATTTTCAATGATAGCTTCCATCCTTTTCAGTTCCTGATTAGCTTCCAAAAGTTGACCGACTTTCCGAAACAAATGGCGGAATATAAACACATCGAGAATGGTTAGTAATAGAACAATGCCAACAATAATGCAACTCCACAAAACAGCAGCATAAATAATAAACAAGACAATGCCTGGAATAACAGCGATATAAATACTGATATATCCCCAATAAAGCGACGATTTGTACTGCAGGATATAAAGAATCTGATGTTCCAGGTCATTTTTCATACACCCCGCTTGTTTCAATTTGCAGTATTGGAATAGATTCACTCCCAAAGCCACCAGAACAACAATAGAGAGCATCGTTGCTACACTCATCCAATAGAAAGGACCCACTATCAGAAAACAAGCAAAAAGACCTAAGAAAACAAAAAATAGAAAGCCCAGGGATATTCGTTCATACCACAGCAATCTGCTATAATTGCTCATTTTCTTTTTAGCGAGCATCTGTTTAAGCTGCTGCCGTCCGACCAGTTCCTGCCCATTGATTTTATCATTGAACTGCCCCCATGCCATCTTTAATTCATCAAGTTCCATATTCCACTCCGTTTATTGGTCCGACATCTTTTTTAATTTCTCTTTTATGCGATGAAGACGAATAGCCACATTATTACGGCTCACTCCCACTATCTCGGCTATCTCATCATAATTCTTTTCGTCCAGCCAAAGCATGATGTACATTTTGTCCACATTATCCAGTCGATGTATAAGTTCATACATCTGTTTCAAGAATTCATCATGCTCGCAATCGTCCAGCAAATCTATGTCCTGCTTCAGAGGTACATAGTCGTAATTCTTTTTCTTCCGGAGACTGGTGATACAAGTATTGAGCGCTATCCGATAAATCCACGTACTGATACTGCTATGACCTTTGAAGCTCTGATACGCTTTCCATAGATTGAGAACAACATCCTGATATAAGTCATTTATATCATCGTTATCTCTTGCATACATAAAACATACCTTGTAAATGATACGTTTATTCTGCAGCAGTATGTCTATAAATTCTTGATTATCATTCATCGTCTCTGACATTTATCCCGTTAGTCGCCTAAAATAGCCATTTAGTTACAAAAGAAAGTCACAAAGAGGTATTTTTTTATTTCCTTTGTCGAACTATAATATAATAAGGTATACAAAAAGAGAGACTTTCCAACATTATCCACCACAAAGAAGTTTTTTTATAAAAAATAGCACCTTCTATTTCATTGAATATCAATATAAAAGAATGGTCACTTTGAAAAAAAACACATATGCAATGAAAAATTTCCTATAAATCATTTGTCAGTTTCAAAAAAGTTCCTACCTTTGCATCCGCAATCGAGAAACAAACACAGATTCGAGAAAGCAAAATGCAGAAATGCAACAACAGGATGGCCCGTTCGTCTATCGGTTAGGACGCAAGATTTTCATTCTTGAAAGGGGGGTTCGACTCCCCCACGGGCTACAAGTTAAAAGAATAAAGAACTAAAAAAATAGATTAGTCGAGATGGCAAATCATAAATCATCACTGAAAAGAATCAGACAAGAAGAGACAAGAAGACTTCACAACAGATATTATGGCAAGACCATGAGAAATGCTGTTAGAAAGCTTCGTGCAACTACTGATAAAGCAGAAGCAGTTGCAATGTACCCAGGCATTACAAAGATGTTGGATAAGTTGGCTAAAGTGAATATCATTCACAAGAACAAAGCTAGCAATCTGAAATCTAAGTTGGCTCTTTACATCAACAAGCTCGCTTAATAATAAGAATTTAACAATTCTATATAGCATCCAGGCTGAACTTTTAAGTTCGGCCTTTCCTGTTTATAACCAACTGAATATCAAACTTATCAAGAAAGCGGAGAATCAACCCGCATTCTTTATTTTTCACTGATTATTCTTCGCCAAGTCGACAATTTTCACTATATTTGCTCTGTTATTAAAGTTAGAAAGGCAATTATGAGCGAAGAACAAATCACTCCCAATAACGGGTCTTATTCTGCGGATAGCATCCAGGTATTGGAAGGTCTTGAAGCAGTAAGAAAACGCCCTGCGATGTACATTGGTGACATCAGCGTCAAGGGACTTCACCATTTGGTATACGAAATCGTTGACAACTCTATCGACGAAGCATTGGCCGGCTATTGCGACCATATCGAAGTAACAATCAACGAAGACAATTCAATCACAGTACAGGACAACGGACGCGGTATTCCGGTGGACTATCACGAGAAAGAAAAGAAGTCGGCACTGGAAGTTGCCATGACCGTACTGCATGCCGGAGGTAAATTCGACAAGGGTTCTTACAAGGTATCCGGAGGTTTGCACGGTGTAGGTATGTCTTGCGTAAACGCGCTGTCTACCCACATGACTACGCAAGTATTCCGTGATGGTAAAATCTATCAGCAGGAGTACGAGATCGGTAAACCGCTTTACTCTGTAAAAGAAGTCGGTACAGCCGACATCACAGGAACCCGCCAACAATTCTGGCCGGACAATACCATCTTTACAGAAACGGTATACGATTACAAGATTCTGGCTTCGCGCCTGCGCGAGTTGGCTTATCTGAACGCTGGTCTCCGCATCACCCTGACGGACCGTCGGGTTGTGAATGAGGACGGAAGCTTCAAGGGTGAGCAGTTTTATTCAGAAGAAGGTTTGAGAGAGTTTGTACGTTTTATCGAGTCTTCACGCGAACACTTGATTAACGACGTTATCTATCTGAACTCGGAAAAACAGGGAATTCCTATTGAAGTGGCTATCATGTACAATACCGGATTCTCCGAAAACGTTCACTCATACGTTAACAATATCAACACCATCGAAGGTGGTACACACCTGGCAGGTTTCCGTCGTGCGCTGACCCGTACGTTGAAGAAATATGCTGAAGACAGCAAGATGCTGGAAAAGGTGAAGGTTGAAATCTCGGGAGATGACTTCCGTGAAGGTTTGACCGCTGTTATTTCTGTAAAAGTAGCTGAACCGCAGTTTGAAGGACAGACTAAAACGAAGTTGGGTAACAACGAAGTGATGGGTGCTGTTGACCAGGCAGTAGGTGAAGTATTGGCATATTATCTGGAAGAACATCCGAAGGAAGCAAAAACGATTGTAGACAAGGTGATTCTCGCTGCTACTGCACGTCACGCAGCAAGAAAAGCTCGTGAAATGGTACAACGCAAGTCGCCGATGTCAGGTGGCGGTCTGCCAGGTAAATTAGCTGACTGTTCGGATAAGGATCCTTCAAAATGTGAATTATTCCTCGTCGAGGGAGATTCGGCAGGTGGTACTGCCAAGCAGGGACGTAACCGTATGTTCCAGGCTATCCTTCCATTGCGCGGTAAGATTCTGAACGTGGAGAAAGCCATGTATCACAAGGCTTTGGAAAGTGATGAGATCCGCAATATCTATACAGCTCTCGGCGTGACTATCGGAACTGACGAAGACAGCAAGGAAGCCAACATACAGAAGTTACGCTATCACAAGATTATCATTATGACCGATGCCGACGTCGATGGTTCTCACATCGACACACTGATTATGACGTTCTTCTTCCGCTATATGCCACAGATTATCCAGAATGGCTATTTGTATATCGCTACTCCCCCGCTTTACCTCTGCAAAAAAGGTAAAGTAGAAGAGTATTGCTGGACAGATGCACAGCGTCAGAAGTTTATCGACACTTACGGCGGCGGTTCTGAAAATGCAATTCATACACAACGCTACAAAGGTTTGGGTGAAATGAACGCACAGCAGTTGTGGGAAACAACCATGGACCCCGAAAACCGTATGTTGAAACAAGTAAATATTGACAACGCTGCAGAAGCCGATTATATCTTCTCTATGTTGATGGGTGAAGATGTAGGACCACGCCGCGAGTTTATTGAAGAGAATGCAACGTATGCAAATATCGATACATAATTAAATAATTACGTTTTATAAACCAACCTCACATCTTACAACGAGGAAACGCCGATGGCGAAGGAACATCCTTCGATCGGCGTTTTTCTTTTGCCCAAAGGGGCTTTATATTCGAATAGTTCAACTGCCTATCTCTTAATAAAAGCTAACAGTAGAAACGTTTTCCATACAAAATCACTATCTTGCATAAAAAGCAAAGAAAACATAACTATGAAAATGAAAACTACTGCTCCTAATCCGTTATTTGCAAAGATCAGGTTGTTTCTTATTGTATTGACTTCCTGCGTGATCGCCACTTGTATTTTCTTGATTATTATTCATCCGGAAGTATGGATGATACCGGCATGCGGAATTATTATCGCATTGTGTATCTTACTATATCAGGTATATTGCATACGCAAGAACCGAAAGAGAATTTAAATGTACTGTTGCTTTTTCAGTTCTTCGGCAACAGTAACCAATTCTTTGTACCATTCTTCACCGAACTTACGGATTAAAGGCTCTTTCAAAAACTGATATACGGGAAGATTCTCTTTTTTTCCCAGCAAAACCGCTGCTTTGCATACGTCCCAACGATTATAATTCACCGCTTTATAAGGTCCGTAATCTCCAATCCGGATAGGATAAAGATGGCAGGACACCGGTTTATAGAAGGCAGTCTTTCCCTCTCGATAGGCCTTTTCGATCGCGCAATAGCAGCAACCATTCTCATCATAACAAGTAAACACACAGTCCTTATTATTGACAATAGAAGTCACCAAATCACCTTCCTGATCCGTATATACCACCCCTTGCTTTTCAATCACCGCACGTGCTTCCGGAGCCAGTTCGTCCCAGATAACCGGCAAAACCTCTTCCAGCTCCATCACCTCATCCAGCTCTACCGGAGCACCGGCATCACCTTCAATGCAACAAGCGCCCTTGCAGGCACCCAGATCGCAAAGAAACTTCTCCTGAAATACATCAAGAGACACTACTACATCACCTATTTGTATCATTTTAAACCTTATGTGAGACAAAAAGGGCGGAGTTCTACTCCGCCCTCCCAATTATAGAAATTTAAATTACTTAATCAAAACGTTTCCGTCCATTTCAGCCGGAGCAGCCAGACCCATAATCTTGAGAATAGTCGGAGCAACATCTGCCAGACGACCGTTTTCTACTTTCGCAGTTTTGTTCTCTGTTACATAAACACAAGGAACAGGGTTCAAAGAGTGAGCAGTGTTCGGAGTACCGTCTTCGTTCAAAGCGTGGTCAGCATTACCATGATCGGCAATGATAATTGCTTCGTAATCCTGTGCTTTGGCAGCTTCGATTACATCTTTCACGCAAGCATCTACAGCAATAACAGCTTTCTCGATTGCTTCATAAATACCGGTATGACCTACCATGTCACCATTAGCGAAGTTCACTACGATGAAATCATATTTGTTCTCGTTGATGGCAGCCACCAATTTGTCTTTTACTTCGAAAGCGCTCATTTCCGGCTTCAAGTCGTAAGTAGCCACTTTGGGAGAAGGAACAAGGATACGATCTTCTTTGTCAAACGGAGTTTCACGTCCACCATTAAAGAAGAATGTTACGTGTGCATACTTCTCTGTTTCAGCGATATGAAGTTGGCTCAAGCCTTTAGAAGCAAGATATTCGCCCAATGTGTTAGATACATTATCTTTGTCGAACAGGATATGAACGCCCTTGAAAGAAGCATCGTACGGAGTCATACAGTAATATTGCAGTCCCGGGATGGTGTGCATACCTGCTTCCGGCATATCTTGTTGAGTCAATACAACAGTCAGCTCTTTGGCACGGTCATTACGGTAATTGAAGAAGATAACAACATCACCCTCTTTGATTGTTCCGTCGCAGTTAGCATTCACAATCGGTTTGATGAATTCATCTGTAACACCTGCATTATAAGACTCCTGCATAGCCTGAACCATATCGGTAGCTTTCTCACCTATGCCGTTTACAAGCAGGTCATAAGCTTCTTTTACACGTTCCCAACGTTTGTCACGGTCCATAGCGTAATAACGGCCGATGATAGAAGCAATCTTGCCTGCTGATTTCTCACAGTGTGCAGAAAGTTCTTCGATAAAGCCTTTACCGCTCTTCGGGTCAGTGTCACGACCATCCATGAAGCAGTGGATAAATGTATTGTCGATGTTATATTCTTTAGCGATATCGCAAAGTTTGAAGAGATGAACGAGTGAGCTGTGTACGCCACCGTTAGAAGTCAGCCCCATAAAGTGAACACTCTTTCCGTTTTCTTTTGCATAAGAGAAAGCAGAAACGACTTCAGGATTTTTCAGGATGCTATTGTCAGCACATGCACGATTGATTTTTACCAAATCCTGATAAACTACGCGTCCGGCACCGATATTCAAGTGACCTACTTCCGAGTTACCCATCTGTCCGTCGGGCAAACCTACGTTTTCACCGCTTGCCTGAAGTTGAGAGTGAGGATAAGTAGTCATCAGATAATCCCAGTAAGGAGTGGGTGTGTTGAAGATTACGTCGTCTTTCTTTTGGTCACCTAATCCCCAACCGTCGAGGATCATTAAAAGGGCTTTCTTACTCATAATATTTCAATATTTAAATTATCACTCTGATTTTCGGGCGCAAAGGTACAAAAAAGATGGTTACGTAAACGTTTAATCTATGTTAAGTTACAGGGCAGAAGTGCACCAGGCTACGGATATTTTTCTTACTTTGTAAAATTACTTTCAATATGTTGATCGAAAAACTATTATTATGAAAACAACTTTATTTTGTATCTTACTTTTGTTATCGGGTATAGTATCCGCACAAACAATCGACCATCCTCCTTTCAAAGCCCGATCAGGAAGTATTTCCAACATCACCCGCATAGAGCGCACTCCCGAGAACACAAGAGTATATATCCATGCTATCTTCCGCCCGCACTGGTGGATCATGGAAGATGGAGACACCTATCTGGAAGATGCCGCAACCGGCAAGAAATATCTGTTCAAAAGTGCTGAAGGCATCGAACTTAAAAAAGAAGTCTATATGCCGGATTCAGGGACGATGGATTATGTGCTGGTTTTCGAGCCGTTACCGTCAGAAACACAGAGCATTCATTTTCTCAATCCTACTGACCCCGAAGGCAATATTTATGACATATCGCTGGTTCCGCAAAAGAAGAAAGATTCTTCTCCACTAGCCACCATCAAAGGCAATTGGTTCAAGACAGACGGTTCCGGTTCATGGGAATATGGAGTTTACGACTCCATCAGCATTCTGAATAACCGGATATACACCAATGAAAATATCCGAAAAAAAGGAAAGCGGATTGAAATGACTTTAAAAGATAGAGAGAGTCAGGAGGAAATGACTTTATCATTCACCCCGCAAAAAGACGGCACGTGTAAGATTCAGCAGAAAGGAGCGGAAGAATTAGTGTACAGTAAGGAGAGAACTCCGGTTACACTGGTTGCTGTAGAACCTGATTTCAAGCAGTTCTTCCGTCAGGATTCAACTTATCTGCAAGGGTATATAAACGGATACGATCCTCGTTTAGGATTTGACACCGGTCTTATTTATCTGTCAAATGAACTGACCCGTGAAGATTATCCGACCGTCATCCAGATAGCCCCGAACGGTAGTTTTAGCTGTCGATTTATCATTAATCATCCGATAGAATCATCGGTAGTACTAGGACACAACTGGATTCCATTCTATATTGAACCCGGACAAACTCTCACCATGTATATCGACTGGGAAGCTGTAATGGCACGCAGCCGTGCACGCGATCATTACTTTCCTATCAAAAACACGGCATATATGGGGCCATCCGCACCTCTCTCCTACCTGCTGAAAGATTTCGACAACCTGATCATCTATCGTTATGAAGCACTTACAAAAGCACGAAAGAAATTAACTCCCGATCAATATAAGGAGCACATGAAACCTATCATTGCACAATGGAAACAGGTTGCAGATTCTGTAAGCCAAATCTATCAACCCTCTCTCAAGGCAGTTCATCTGATAAAGAATAAGGTAGATTTGCAAGCCGGAAGTATGCTTTTTGATTTCTTGATGAGCAGAGATTATTACGCAAAGCAAGATAGCACCAATCAGGTACTAAAAGTAAAGGAAGACGATTCCTATTATAGTTTCTTGAAAGATATGCCACTCAATGATATAGCCGTACTTGCAAATACAAACGCAAGCACGTTTATCAATCGCTTCGAATATATGGATCTGTTCCGAAAAGCGTATCCCGGTCTTTCTTTTTCTTTATCAGACAGTATCGACTGTACGTATCCAGAAAAATCACTGTTGACTTTCCTTAAAGAAAAAGGCGTGAAACTGAACGATGAGCAGGAAAAAATAAGACTTAAACAAGAGAAGTTGGCCGGAACTAGTGCCAAAATCATTATCAAAGAGGTAATCGATGAAAACAAGAAAATAGCGTCACTCTATGAGAAGGAACAGAAACTCGTACAAGAATATGAAACATTATACTCAAAGGAAACGAAAACAAAGGAAAAATCCCAGCAAGATAAAGACAGAAGTGCCATAAATATGAACCGGAAATATAATTTCAAGAAAGATTCCATTATTGCCCAATTATATCCTATTCCTAATCCATTGCTTTGGCAAATAGCCAAAGTGCGAAGTCTTAATTTTGATTTAGGAAATATTAAAGACTGCCAAATAGCCCACGAATATGTGGATAGCATCAAACAAATATTTACCGAACCGTTTCTCGCAGCAGAAGCTGAACGAGTGCTGGAAAAGACACACCCGAAAGATAGGGCGAGATCTTATCAGTTGCCTGAAGGAAAAGCGACTGAAGTATTCCGCAACATCATAAAGAATCATTCAGGTAAGGTTCTGTTTGTCGATTTCTGGGCAACGACTTGTGGCCCTTGTCGTGCAGGAATAGAGGCAACTGCCGATTTACGCAAAAAATATAAAGATCATCCGGAGTTTCAATTCATCTATATCACAAGTCAGAAAGATTCGCCCGAGAAAGACTACCAAAAATATGTAGAGAAGAATCTAAAAGGAGAAGCCTGTTATTATGTTTCGGAGGCAGAGTTCAATTATCTGCGTCAACTATTCCAGTTCAATGGTATTCCACACTATGAACTTGTTGAAAAAGATGGTAGCATATCCAAAGAGCGTTTAAGCAGTTACAATATCAGGAAATATCTGGATAATCATTTCGAAGGAAAAGCAGAATAGTAACGGAGCCTCTAAATAAAGGGCACGAATAAAAGAATATCAAAAAAAGCGATACAAAGGGCGGAACCCTCTTCATTTTTCCGTACCTTTGCATCGCTTTTAAATTAAAATCATAGAAATATGGACGATTCAAACCCGCGAACGTGCACAACTAGTATTAATTAAAGCGAACAGAGTCATTGAAACCTGATGCCTCTGCTCGTGTCAAACAAACGAAAGGAGGCAATAAGATGAGAACGTATCTTTATTGTGAAGCTGGCTTTGTGGAAAAAGCTCAATGGCTTCCTAACAGCTGGGTAAATGTAGTATGCCCAAATAATGATGACTTTGAATTTCTAACTCAAACTCTCAACGTACCCGAATCATTTCTTAATGACATAGCCGATACGGACGAACGTCCGCGTACGGATACGGAAGGTAACTGGTTATTGACCATTCTTCGTATCCCTGTGCAGATTGCGCAAAACAGCACTCTGCCTTTCAGCACCGTACCAATCGGTATCATCACCAATAATGAAATCATTGTGTCCGTCTGTTATCATAACACTGATCTATTACCGGATTTTATCGAGCATACCCGCCGAAAAGGGATTGTTGTGCGCAACAAACTGGATCTGATCCTCCGGATCATCTATTCTTCTGCCGTATGGTTCCTGAAATACCTAAAGCAGATAAACATAGACATCAGCGCCGCAGAAAAGGAACTGGAACGAAGTATCCGCAACGAGGACCTGCTCCGACTGATGAGACTGCAGAAAACATTGGTCTACTTCAATACTTCCATCCGTGGAAATGAAGTGATGATAGGAAAATTAAGGACTATTTTCCAGGATACGGATTATCTGGACACTGAACTAGTGGAAGATGTGATTATCGAATTGAAACAGGCACTTAACACGGTGAATATTTACAGTGACATTCTCACGGGAACGATGGATGCTTTTGCCTCCATTATCTCCAATAACGTGAATACAATCATGAAACGCATGACAAGTCTGTCCATCGTCCTGATGCTCCCGACATTGATTGCCAGTTTCTATGGTATGAATGTGGATATTCATCTGGAAGAGGTACCCTTTGCTTTCTCTTTGATCGTACTATTTTCCATCGGATTGTCAACTCTTGCGTTTGTGATATTCCGGAAGATAAAATGGTTCTAATACAAAAAACAGCTTACCATCTGTGATCCTTTAGAGGATTCTAAGACGGTAAGCTGTAAATTATACGTTTTTTATTCTATAGAGAATTAATTAAAAGAGAATGTTTAGAGAGAGAAATTAAAATATCTTATCCTTCTTTGCTTGCTTTTCTTCCGCCCAACGGAATAGAAACTCCAACGAATCCGTTCACAGAGTTAGAGTTCTTGCCTAAGAACATATAGTCAGTTCCGACAAACAGAGGACCTAATTTCAGACCCAGACCGAAAGATTTACCTGCTGACTGGATAGCTGAATAGCTAAGTGCTACATTGAACCAGCTTTTCGGGCGATAGTTTGCAGAGAATGTTAATTCTGTAAGAGCATCAGGCTGTACAAAACGAGTTGTTGACAATACACCCACTGCTAATTTGTTATTGAAGAATCCATATTCTGCACCTAATACTAGAGTAGAAGCAAGACGAGATTTACGAGATTCTTTAGCGTCACTTACTTCCATTTGCAACATGTCATAGTTAAGCACATCACCATCTGTTACAATCTTCATATAATCATCTGTAGCACCTATCAAATCATTTGCAGCATTTACAAAACTTTGAGGATCGTTTATGTCAATCCCTGCAACATAATCCTTTCCATATATAGGCTTAAGTTTAGGATTCGCAGATGCAATTTTTGTACTAGACTTTGACCATGAAATAAAACCTAAATCCAGAATAGAAGCAGATACGGTCAGATTGTCCATGATCTTATAAGAAGCTCCTAAGTCAATTCCAAAACCATAACCTGCAATTCCTAAATCACCACTATCAAAATCAAAATCACTAACATATTTTGGAGATTCAGGATTCTCAGGGTTCGAACTTTCTTCTACTAAATTCAATCCTTTAAAAGAACTCTTCAAACTTGCATTCACGTCCAATTTTGCATGATAAGCCTCAAACTTATCTTTTAAAGCTTTAGCTTCACTAGGTGTTATATTATTCCAATAATTCTGATCTGACCATTTTGCAATTTCTGCATCAGTAGGCAAATTAGCACTCATTGCAATCTGATTAAGTTTCAATTCCATATTACCAATACCCAATAGAGCCTTAACCCTAGCACCAACAGTCAAACGACTGTTAATCTGGCGTGAAAGTCCTAAACCTATTTCAGTATAAGCATTGATATTTAACTGTTGGTTACTTATATCATAAGCACTATTTCTCCAATTTTCTTCTATTTGATCCATCTCATTCAAGAAAGTAAACATATTCTTAGTCAGATTAGCACCAATATCTGTACGAAGACCAATATTGAATGACCAGAAGTTCTTACCTTTGTACCATCCTGCAGAAAGAATTTCCGTACTGAAGTTCACATTCAGCTTATTATTATCTTTCAGACGGTTCATAAAATCAGTGCTTTTATAGAAATCGTCACCATTATCAATAATATCAATGATATCCTGATAACCTAACGAAGTAGAACCAACCGTCGCATTAACAGCACCGATCACCGGAAGATTGAAGTAACCTTTAGTCGGTGTTAAAGCCGGATTCAGTTGTTGACGATAGTGAGTACCTTCCATGAAATAGGAAGTACGTAAAAACTGTGCATTTGCAGAAAGAGTGCAAACCAACATAATAAAAAATACCCCAATGAGCTTAGAAGACCATAATAGCTTGTTCGTTGCCATGATTTTAAACTTTTTAATTCTTATTATTGTTCGCAAAGATATAGCATTTTAATAACAAATAAAAGCACTAGGCAACACTTTTTTAGCCTAAACGGAACAATTTCACGGTTATCCGTAACAAAATCGTGCTTATTCTGCAAAAAAATGTAGAAAATGTGTGTAAAATGAAACAAAGCGACTTTAGAAGCTCAAAGTCAACTGGCCATCTCCCAACAGATTGAACGTCATGCGATGGTAAGGAGTAGTGCCACGTTCGGCAATGGCGGCACGATGTTTTTTAGTTGGATAACCTTTATTGTGGTCCCAGTCATAATATGGAAATTCTTCGTGAAGACGGTTCATATAATCGTCTCGATATGTTTTGGCTAAAATTGAAGCTGCTGCTATTGAAAGATATTTCCCGTCTCCTTTCACTACTGTAGTATGGGGAACACCGGGGTATTTAGTGAAACGATTACCGTCGATCAGTAAATGTTGGGGACGGGTGGACAACTGATCCACTGCACGATGCATCGCCAGAAAAGAAGCCCGCAGGATATTTATTTCATCAATTTCTTCCGGTGACACAATGCCAACCGCCCAAGCAATCGCTTCTTTCTCTATTACCTCACGTAATGCATAACGTTGCTTTTCCGTCAGTTGTTTGGAATCATTCAACAGTTCATTCTTAAAATCCTTCGGAAGAATAACCGCAGCAGCATATACCGCTCCCGCCAAACACCCACGACCGGCCTCATCACATCCGGCCTCAATCAGATTCTCGTTCAAATAAGGTAATAACATATTTATCGCTTCTATTTTGATACAAAGGTAATTCAAATTAAAAAAGGAGACTTGTTTTGTCTCCTTTTTCTTATTTCTCTTCTGCTTTTTTAGAATAAACTCCAGGCAACAGTAAGTCCTGCCATCACAATGGCGACCATGCTCATAAGCTTTATCAAAATATTCAAGCTCGGACCGGAGGTATCTTTAAACGGATCGCCTACTGTATCTCCTACTACGGTTGCTTTATGCACTTCACCGCCTTTTCCACCAAAGTTACCTTCTTCCACATATTTCTTTGCGTTATCCCATGCACCTCCGGCGTTAGCCATAAAGATAGCCAACACGAAACCACTACTCAAGCCACCAATCAGCAGACCGAGTACGCCGGGAACGCCAAAGATAAATCCTGTAAGAATCGGAGCAACAATAGCAATCAAGGAAGGAATAACCATCTCACGCTGCGCACCCTTTGTCGATATTTCAACACAACGTTCGTAATCCGGCTCGGCTTCTCCGGTCAGAATACCCTTTATGTCACGGAACTGGCGACGCACTTCGTCAACCATGTGTCCTGCCGCACGCCCTACTGCATTCATTGTCAAACCACAAAACAGGAAAGCCATCATTGAACCGAGGAACATGCCCGAAAGTACTTTCGGATTCATCAAGTGTACTTCGTAATAATCCATGAAGTCGATAAAAGTGGCATTTGCTACGCTGATAGAACTTCCATCTGCAAAAGTCAGGTCCACATTACCAAGACGTGTCAGACCGATTCGGATTTCTTCAATATAAGAAGCCAGCAAAGCCAGACCTGTCAGTGCAGCGGAACCGATTGCAAAACCTTTTCCTGTGGCGGCAGTTGTGTTACCCAATGAATCGAGCGCATCAGTACGTTTGCGAACTTCAGCACCCAGGCCGGACATTTCCGCATTACCTCCCGCATTATCCGCAATCGGACCGTAAGCATCCGTTGCCAATGTGATACCTAAGGTAGAAAGCATACCAACAGCTGCAATACCGATGCCATACAATCCCATGCCTACATTACCGAAATCACCTGCGGAAGCCAACAGATAAGAAGCAATGATACCAATCACTACTGCAACTACAGGAATAGCTGTAGAAAGCATACCCAAACCAATACCGGAAATAATGACGGTAGCAGGGCCAGTCTTACCGCTTTCACTTAGTTTCTGGGTAGGACGATAAGATTGAGAAGTATAATATTCCGTAGAACGTCCGATGATAATACCTACTACCAGTCCGACTACTACGGCACAAGAAATCCAAATCCAGTTATCTAGTTGCAAGAGCCACAGGATTAAGAATGTAGCTGCAACAATAAGCACGGAACTAAGGTTCGTACCGAAAGCCAATGAACCGAGCAAGTCTTTCATGGTCGCATTCTCTTTAGTACGGACAGCGAATATCCCTATAATAGAAAGGATAATGCCAACAGCTGCAATCAACATCGGAGCAATAACTGCCTTGAATTGCATCACTGTATCTGCCGAATGGATAAAAGCAGCAGCACCCAGTGCAGCTGTTGCCAGAATCGAGCCACAGTAAGATTCATATAAGTCGGCTCCCATACCGGCTACGTCACCTACATTGTCACCTACATTATCGGCAATAGTAGCAGGATTACGAGGGTCATCTTCCGGAATTCCGGCTTCTACTTTACCTACCAAGTCGGCTCCAACATCGGCTGCCTTCGTATAGATACCACCACCTACACGGGCAAAGAGTGCTTGTGTAGAAGCACCCATACCGAAAGTCAGCATGGTAGTAGTAATCACACAGAGTTTATGAGTAGGTGTCAGCGCATCAGCAGGAATCACTGCATTCAACAACAGATACCAGAAAGAGATATCGAGCAATCCCAGGCCAACTACAACTAATCCCATCACCGCGCCGCTTCGGAAAGCAATCCTCAACCCTGCATTCAGAGAATTACGGGCGGCATTAGCGGTACGAGCCGACGCATAAGTCGCCGTCTTCATCCCTAAAAATCCGGAAAGCCCGGAGAAAAATCCCCCTGTAAGAAAAGCAATGGGAACCCATGCGTTCTGTACATGAAAGCCATAGGCCATAATTGAAAACAAAATAACCAACCCCAAGAATACCCAGCCTACTATTTTGTATTGCTGTTTCAGATAAGACATAGCTCCTTTGCGCACAGCAGCAGCTATCTTTATCATTTGGGGTGTACCTTCGCTCTCTTTCATCATTTGCTTATGAAAGTAATAAGCAAAGCAGAGGGCTAACACGGAAGCGACTGGAACCAGCCAGAAAAGAATGTTGTCCATAGGATCAATTTTTAAAGGGTTTACGGAGGCTAAAAGTATGGAAATCAAATGAAATAAGCAAGTAAAAAAGAAAGAATTTATAAAGCTGAATTATTCTATCTTTTATACATCTCTTTAAACAAAATGGACACACTGTAGTTATTTACTTCATTCCCTCATTTCTATACGGTTTTGAAATAAGTCAAGTCATAAAAAAATAAGCTGAAATATAATCCCAGCGAGCATCTACTAGAGAATTAAAAAGTGAAAATTTGCTGTCATCTGTCACATATTTGTATTTAAACTTCTGACAATGAATGAGTAGTGGTGTGACGGCAGCATGTGACAGCACAGTGACAGTACTTTTGCTGTCACATGTTCTCCCACGATTCTTTCTTCTCTTCCTTTTCTCTTTCCTGAAAATCACAACCTGCATAGCTTCATATTTTTTAGTCATAGAAAAACATTCGTTTCATACCTTCAAACCATTGGTTTCATGGGATGGAACTTTAGTTCTATAAGCTTGAAACTCTAGTTCCAATTGCTTGAAACCATTAGTTTCAAGGCTGGAAACTCTAGTTTCTCTTAGTTGAAACTTTAGTTTCAAACAAAGGAAACTTGCTTGGAACTTGCTTCTAAAAGAAGGAGTGAGAAGAGGTGACAGCAAAAGTACTGTCACTGTGCTGTCACATGCTGCCGTCACACCACTACTCATTCACTGTCAGATGTTTAAATACAAACATGTGACAGGTGACAGCAAATTTTTACTTTTTAATTCTATAGTAGATTATTAAGAGATTATATTTCGGCTCATTTCTGTACCGGAAAGGAGCTAAAACCTGTTCACCACCCCATGATAAAATAACGAACAATAGTCTATAGTTACTAATCCTCTGCCATTCTCTGCTTATTTTGTTGGGCAAACTCTGTAGGAGTAACTCCGAATTGCTTCTGAAATATCTTTGCGAAGTAAGAAGGCGACTGGAAACCTACTCTGTCAGAGATTTCGTTGATGCGCAATTCTCCCTCCTGCAATAGCTCTGCCGCACGTTTTAATCGGATGATACGGATAAAGTCGAGTGAAGAAAGATCGGTCAGCGCCTTAATCTTACGATGCAGGCTGGAGCGGGACATATTCATGGCTGCAGCCAATGCTTCCACATTATAATTGGCGTCGGAAAGATTCTCACGCACTTTGGCTATCAGTTGGGACATCAGTTGTTCATCAGCTCGTGACATCGCACCCCCTTGCGGAGTACAAGCTCCGTAAGTGATCTGATTAATAAACATCTCATGCGTACGATGGGATTCACGCTCACGCGCCAGTTCTGCCAATAATTGCTGCTCACGGATCTTTTGTACTTCCCGGCGGCGATAGGCGCGAAGAGTCAAGATAAAACTGCCGGACACTACAATGATATAGATAAGGTAAGCCCACACTGTACGCCACCAAGGTGGAAGAATACGCACTGATAAAGTAGCTTCTTCCTGATTCCAGACACCATTATTATTACTGCCCCGCACACGGAACAGGTAGTCTCCCGGCGGGAGCTGGGCATAAGATGCTGTATGCACATCAGATGTATAGTTCCAGTCATTATCTATCCCTTCCATTTTGTAGGCATAACGATTTGCACTTGGTGAGGTATAACTTAAAGCAACAAAATAAAAGCTGACGTTAGAACGGTAAGGCAGTTGCACACCATCCGCCGTGAAAGGAGTTTCACGTCCCTGCACGTACATTCCGGTGATATAGACTGGAGGCACAAAAGTATTCGGATGGACAATTTGTGGATTAAAAGAGACCAATCCATTGATAGTTCCCATCCAAATAGTACCATCAGAGGCAGCCAAGGCCGATTTATAGTTAAACTGGTTATCAGGTAACCCGTCATTTCGGTTGAAAACTTGCAGGCTATCTGTTTCCGGATGAAGACAAACCAGCCCACGGTCTGTTCCGAACCAGATACGATGTTGCCGGTCTTCCACGACTTTATATGTTACGTTGTCCGGAAGCCCGTCCGCTTTGGTGTATGTCCGGAATCTTCCGGTTTCGGGGTTAAAACGCAACAATCCACCCCGGTCTGTAGAAAACCAGATAAAGCCTTTACTATCCTCCGAAATACCTGTCACTTCATTCGTTCCGATAGAAGTGCTGTCCCCCGGTATACATTTATAGCTGACCATCTGATCTGTCTGCGGATGATACCGGAATATTCCACTGCCCATCGTTGCCACCCATATATTACCGGATTTATCTTCGAGAATATCACGCATATAAGCATACCCGAATTGCTCCATTTTCTCAAAAGTCCGTCCTTTGTCGGCCGAACGAAAGATGTTCCAGCCATCACCCAACCAGATTGCTCCCCCACGATCGCGGTAAAGGGCAAACACGGAACCTTCACTGATACCAAGTTGTGCGGGATAGAACGTCTGAACCTGATCTTGAGAAACAATCAGGTCGATGCCCCCTTTAAAGTAACCTGCGCCAACCAAATCACCCGAAGCAAACAGGCTTAATACATTCTGACGGTCAGGCGACTGGGGAATTTTAGTGAAAGTCTGTGTTCCCGGATTCCAGTAGCAAACACCGCCATCCTGCGTACTGACCCACACCACTCCGTCTTTTCCTTCCGCCAATTCACTGATGCGTCGTCCGCTGACTGTACCGGGCGCTCCCGGAAGATAAACCGAAAAATCGAGCGTACGTACAGGCAGATAGCTGGCTCCTCCAAATTGCGTACAGATCCAGGTTCCCCCTTCACGATCACGATAAATCTTATCGACGATAGCATCTCCAAGCCCATACTTTCCTCCGGCATCGGCAGGAATATGTTGCACACTGTTGTGTTTCTCACTAATCACATAAACGCCATTCTGCGTACCCACCCACAGCTCGTCTCCGAAGCAAGCAGCGTAGCGGATAATTTTTCGATGTACTTCGGGTGCAGGGAATATACTCACTTCTCCGGTCTTTTTGTTGAACCGTTTCAGTTCCTCTTCATGCACTCCGACAATCAGCTCATCGCCATAATCACACAGAGTAAAGATGAAATCCCCTTTAAGTGCTTCTGTTGCATAGGGCACAAACTTATCCTGCTCCAGACTGTAACGGTAGATTCCCGCTCCATACGTACCCACCCAGACCGTACCTTCTTTATCTACGCAGATAGACTGCGGAAAGTCCTTGCTTTTATCCTTACTGGGACAGGGAATATAGCGGAACAGTTTACCCGTCTCCACCTGATAGCGGAAAACTCCCTGATTCGGTGCATTCACCCAGATATTTCCCGAATGATCTGCCAGAATATCTTCAATCCAGTTGTATCTGATTTGCTCTCCGCTCTCTGTGCGGGCATCAAAGAACGAAAACTTCCCGGTAGCAAGCTCCTGAATATAAACACCATCATCCGTACCTACCCATAATTGACGGTGATTATCCTCAAAAAGAGCGGATATGACCTGATTGCCATGCTGCAAAGTTTCGTCATAGCAGTTATAAAGCTTCATCGACACGCCGTCATAACGATTAAGACCGTTGCGCGTACCCAGCCAGATAAAACCGTAACTATCTTGAATAATGGACTTGACATGACTGTTCGAAAGACCGCTTCCTCCATCTACACGGATAAAGTTATACTGTCCCGTCGCGGCAAAATCCGGAAGGAAAAAACAAATAGAAAGGAGAAAAAGCAGCAATTTCCTTTTCATACACAGATATTAGATAGCGACAAATATAGTTTTTTTTACGCTAAATGCATAGGAAGGATGAAACATTTGTTGCACGGATGGCAATAAATGTCGCACTGCAAAGGGCTATCGCACACTTGAAACATCTCTTGCACATCTTGACAAAAAAGAGTATAGCCACTTGTTTCTCCTCCTCCTATCTTTGCCTTCGTCAAAATGACACAACCGATGTGAACTTCCAAATCTTTAAATGAATACAAGTGATGAAAAAAGTAACCTTTAGTTGCCTTACTCTAGCAACCCTGTTGCAACTGATTCCTTCCAACGGGAATGCAGCGAACATTCAGGTGAACAAGAAAAAGACGAACCGAACCGAAATGAAGCAGGATACGATTCCTGCCAACTCTACTAAAAAAGAATCAGAAGAAGGCGAACGCAATGTGATGCTGAATGCTTCTGACGCCAACAAACCCCGCGAAATTCAAATCGGACTTCCCAGCGAGGACGTTAATGTCTATGAGAATGGACTTCCTGCCGTATATTCCTCTACCGTTCACAAACTTGCCGCCCATTGGCGCAGCGACAGCAGCCTGGGAGAAGTAGGACTTTTATCTCCTTCCGAGTCGGCCATCACGACCGGTAATATTGCTTACTCCGTCAACTCATTCAGCAAACTGGGGCAAAAGGATTTCCAAGGTATATTAAACTACCGCACCAATCATTTCGGTATGCAGAACTTCGATTTCAATGTTTCAGGAGCCATCAATGACCAATGGCTTTACACGGCAAGCATCTACCAGAACTTCGACCCGGGAAGTTTCGACCTGAAATTTACGAACTATGCAGACCGCACAGAGATTTATCATGCCGGCCTGACCCGTCTCTTCAACAACGGACGCGGCAAAATATCTTTGCTCTACAAACACTCCCGCAGTGAAAATCCGGCCAGCTATGCCAATGCAGCTCCTTTTATCTATGTCGGCGACGGCTCGGTTAAAGAGATAGACGGTTTCAAACTGGGAACAAATTCTTATGTTCCACAGAACGGTTCTTTCCCATACATGGACGTAAGAGACGGAAAGATGAAAACATGGAACTTGGGCGATGGTTCTGAAAACCGTGCCAATGAGATTGCATTAATCTCCGATTATCGTTTCAGGAACGATCTGCTATGGAAATTCAATCTGAAATATATGGATGCTCCACGTGCCAACTATGTCGACTTCGGAGGCAGCACCATCAGCGAAGTAACCGCCAACGATGGTTTTACGTTATCAAACGGTGATCCGTATGAGGGACTGGCAGAAGGTCGCCGCACCTGGTTGCACGTAGGCAAAGTGAAAAACTTCCTAATCACTTCCGAGTTGAACAAGACCTTTGGCAGCCATGATCTGCGTCTGGGAGTGAACGAATGGTATTACCATCTTGATTATTATTCCTCTTCTCTGCAATGGATGGCCACCGTACAGAACTATCCACAGTTGCTGACTTCCACAACTACAAGTTCTCTGGACCCCACCCTGACCGGTCAGCCCGTACAGACATACGGATACAACGAACTTAGTCCCGAATATACAAAGGGATATGAGAATAAACTCGCCCTTTACTTTACAGACAACTGGCAAGTAACTCCCCAATTCAATATCTATTATGGCGGACGCCTGGAATATTACCGGATGAGTGCCGATCAAATATCCGCTTCCCGTTTCCCGGGTTTCCACATCGGCGACTTTACCACTTATAGCAAAGAGGAAGAAACAGGAAATATCATTGCCACACAACGCAGCATTCATCCCGCCAAAGTGGTAAAGGATAAACTGAACTATGCCGCCACGCTCCGCGCCACTTACAACGTAACCGGACAATTCGGCCTGACTGCCGACGGAACAGTAGCCACCCGCTTCCCACGTATCAACGAATATGCCGGAACAGGTCCTACGGAAGAGCAATACAAACGTGTCACCATACCGTTAATCCGTGGCGGTTTGTTCTACAAGAACAAGTGGATCAACCTCACCTCTATGGTTACCTATATCTCCAAATCCAATAATATTGACCAGCAAAACCTGACGAAACCGGGAACGGAAGAAGGAAAGACCGTATTGCTTATTTATAATATCAAAACACTGGGATGGACCACATCTGCCGAAATCGACCTGTTCAAAGGTTTTCACCTGCACGCTCTGTTCACGTATCAGAAACCTGTTTACAAGAACTATAATGCAAGCGTCACATTCAACGATGGTTCGGAAATGTCTGTCAACGCCAATGGGATGATTGTAAAAGAGATTCCGCAGATTCTTGTCGAACTCGACCCAAGCTATAATATCACGAAGGACTTACGTCTTTGGCTTAGTTTCCGCTATTTCGGCAAGACTTACGCCAATCTCTAGGAAGCCCTTTATTTCAACGGTCGCTGGGAAACTTTCGGGGGGATCAACTGGAATGTAAACAAGCATCTTTCTTTGGGGGCAACAGTCATCAACTTCCTGAATCAGAAAGGGGCCAGCGGAACCATCAACGGTTCGGAACTGATTACCAAAGAAGAAGCTGCCCAGTATGCCGGCAACTATATGAGTGGAAATTATTTACGCCCATTTACCGTAGAATTTAGCGCAAGCATTAAATTCTAGTTCATTCCTGACGAATTATAATTATCTTTGCGGCATTCTATGCCCACAAACTAACTAATACCTAATTAATTATTAAAAACCATGAAGAAACTTTTCGTATTACTTATGGCATTGTTTACCCTGGCGCAAGTGGACGCCCAGGAAAAGAACGTTATCCGCATCGCAACGGACAACACAGACTTAATTCTCCAAGTAGCTCCTAACGGACGACTCTATCAGGCTTATCTGGGCGATAAGTTACTGAATGAGAAAGACATCAACAACTTTTCTCCTTACGTAAAAGGAGGAAGTGACGGTAGCGTATCCACCCGCGGATGGGAAGTATATCCGGGCTCCGGCGCCGAAGATTATTTTGAACCGGCTGTAGCTATCACGCACAATGACGGGAACCCGAGTACGATTCTCCGCTATATATCCTCCGAGCAGAAGGCAGTGGCGGGCGGAACGGAAACGATTATTCAACTAAAAGATAATCAGTATCCGGTAGAAGTCACACTACATTACATCGCTTATCCGAAAGAAAACGTCATCAAGACGTGGAGCGAAATCAAACATGCTGAAAAGAAGCCTGTGACCTTATGGCGTTATGCTTCCACTATGCTTTATTTCTCCGGAAACGAATATTACCTGACAGAATTCAGCAGCGATTGGGCAAAAGAAGCACAAATGAGCACACAACCTCTGTTGTTCGGTAAAAAGGTGATCGACACCAAACTGGGAAGCCGTGCTGCCATGCACACCCACCCGTTCTTTGAGCTTGGTTTTGAACAACCAGCACAGGAAGCGCAGGGACGTGCCATGCTAGGTACTATCGGATGGACAGGAAACTTCCAGTTCACTTTCGAAGTGGACAACGTAGGTAATCTCCGTGTAATCCCCGCTATCAATCCTTATGCTTCTGATTATGAACTGAAGCCGAATGAAGTGTTTACAACTCCTGAATTCATCTTTACTTTCAGCAACAACGGTACGGGCGAAGCCAGCCGCAACCTTCACGCATGGGCACGCAACTATCAGCTGAAAGACGGACAAGGCGACCGTATGACTTTATTAAACAACTGGGAAAATACTTACTTCAAATTCAATGAGGAACTGCTTGCCGAACTGATGAAGGAAGCTAAACACCTTGGTGTAGATATGTTCCTGCTGGATGACGGCTGGTTTGGCAACAAGCATCCACGCAACAGTGACAATGCCGGACTGGGTGACTGGGAAGTGATGAGATCCAAACTGCCGGGCGGTATTCCTGCCCTTGTACAGTCTGCCAAAGAAGCCGGAGTGAAATTTGGTATCTGGATTGAACCGGAAATGGTTAACCCTAAAAGTGAGTTGTTCGAAAAGCATCCCGACTGGGCTATCCAACTGCCTAACCGTGAAACATATTATTACCGTAATCAGCTGGTACTCGATCTTAGCAATCCGAAAGTACAGGACTTTGTATATGGTGTAGTGGATAAGATCCTGACAGAGAATCCGGAAGTGGCTTTCTTTAAATGGGACTGTAACTCTCCAATTACAAATGTTTATTCTCCATATTTAAAAAATAAACAGGGACAGCTTTATATCGACCATGTACGTGGTATATACAATGTATTGAAACGTATTAAAGACAAATATCCGAACGTGCCAATGATGCTCTGCTCCGGCGGTGGCGCCCGTTGCGACTACGAAGCTCTGAAATATTACACAGAATTCTGGTGCAGCGACAACACAGACCCGATAGAACGTCTGTTTATCCAGTGGGGATTCTCACAAATCTTCCCGGCAAAAGCCATGTGTGCACACGTAACCAGCTGGAACAAGAACACAAGCGTGAAGTTCCGTACGGATGTGGCAAGTATGTGCAAACTGGGCTTTGATCTTGGACTGAAGGAACTGAATGCAGACGAACAGACTTACTGCCAGAACGCAGTTGCCAACTGGACGCGTCTGAAAAAAGTGATTCTGGATGGCGATCAATACAGATTGGTTTCTCCCTACGATGGCAATCACATGTCTCTCATGTATGCCTCACCGGATAAGAACAAAGCTGTGCTTTATACCTACGATATCCACCCACGTTTCGGTGAGAAACTGCTCCCGGTAAAACTTCAGGGACTGGATGCAAAGAAAATGTATAAGGTGAAAGAAATCAACCTGATGCCGAATTCCAAATCGAATCTGGCTGCCAATGAGAAAACTTATTCAGGAGATTATCTGATGAAAGTGGGAATCAATGCTTTCACAACAAATCAGGCTTTCAGCCGCGTAATTGAGCTGACTGCTGAATAAAAAGGAAGGAAATAATCGATAAAAAAGGGGGATTCGCTGTTATCAGCGTTTCCCCTTTCTTTTTACATACAATAATATTCAATTCATCTTCAATCGCAACAGCTGTTTCAATGGTTACAACTATTCTATTAGACGGAGGAAGTCTCTAAAAAAGTTGCAGCTACACCGTAACTTTTTACGATATAGCTGCATTAATGTTAAAGAGAGAGAATTTATATAATATAAGCATGGTCTCACGACCCTCCTGATATTCAATGAACATTTTGTTTCTTTACCTATTAGACGCACGAAAGCTCAAATCACTGCACTCGAGGCCCTCTTTTTTTAGTTAAAGAATAAAAAAAGCCGCTACTCCACAGGAATAGCAGCTCATATCTTTAAAACATCTTGCTGACACGTTCAATTCCTGCCACCAAAGTGTCTATTTCCGATTTGGTATTGTACATGGCAAACGAAGCACGTACAGTTCCTTCTATGCCAAGACGTTGCATGAGAGGTTGTGCACAATGATGCCCTGTTCTCACGGCAATACCTAGACGATCCAGCAACGTGCCGAGGTCGAAATGATGGATATCTCCCACCAGGAAAGAAATGACCGCTCCCCGTTCGGCTGCTTCACCGAATATACGTATATGGGGGATTTCTTTCAGACGTTGCAAAGCGTAAGTTGTCAGTTCATGCTCATGAGCGGCTATCTGTTCAATGCCATGTCCGTTCACATAATCAAGGGCTTTTGCCAGTCCGGTAGTTCCGATATAGTCGGGCGTACCGGCTTCAAACTTGAAAGGAAGTTCATTAAAAGTGGTCTTCTCGAAAGAGACATGCTGAATCATCTCTCCTCCTCCCTGATAAGGTGGAAGGCGATCTAACCATTCTTCTTTTCCGTAAAGCACTCCGACACCTGTCGGGCCATATATCTTATGGGCGGAGAATACCAGAAAATCGGCATCCAACTCCTGTACATCCACTTTCATGTGAGGAATAGACTGTGCAGCATCTATCAGGCAAGGTACACCATGCGCATGAGCTGTTGCGATCATCTCCTTCACCGGATTCACTGTACCCAGTACGTTCGATACATGAACTACGCTAACTATTTTCGTACGTTCGGAAAATAGTTTTTCATATTCATCCAGCAGAAGTTCACCTTTATCATTCATCGGGATTACTTTTATGGCAATTCCTTTGCGGGCAGCCAACAGTTGCCAGGGAACGATGTTACTATGATGTTCCATCACGGAAACAATCACTTCATCCCCTTCTTCCATAAACTCGTCACCGAAGCTGGAAACAAGCAGGTTGATACTTTCTGTTGTTCCGCGTGTAAAGACAACTTCATTCGTGCTACGGGCATTGATAAACTCACGTACCGTTTCACGGGAAGCTTCATGCAGTTCTGTAGCTTGCTGGGAAAGATAATGTACGCCGCGATGCACATTGGCATTGACGGAATAATATTCATCCACCAACGCATCAACCACCAGACGGGGTTTCTGTGTTGTCGCACCGTTGTCGAAATAAACCAAAGGTTTACCGTAAACCGTACGGCTCAATATCGGAAAATCTTCACGTATCTTTTGAATATCCACGTTCATTATTTTTTAGTGGTTACTTACAAATGGCACAACCCTGACATCTATTCAACTCGCCACGGAAACGTTTCTCTACCAATAGATGCAAACGATCTTTCAGCGCTTCCAAACGAATGGTATCGATCACTTCGTTGACAAATGCAAACATCAACAGCAGACGGGCTTCTTTCTCTGCAATACCGCGCGAACGCATGTAGAATAATGCGCCTTCATCCAACTGGCCTACTGTTGCTCCATGCGAACATTTCACATCATCCGCATAAATCTCCAATTGAGGTTGTGTATACATTCTTGCATCACGCGTAGCACAAAGATTCCGGTTAGTCTGTTGGGAATTCGTATGTTGTGCATCGGGACGCACGAGTACCAATCCGGCAAACGCACCTACCGACTGATCGTCGAGCACATACTTGAACAGCTCATTGCTGGTACAGTTCGGTACGGCATGGTCAATACTTGTATGATTGTCTACGTGCTGGTTTTTATCGGCAATCGCCATACCACAAAGGTTTATTTCGGCTCCTTCTCCTGCCAGCAACACTTCGGTCGTGTTGCGGGTAGTACCATTATGCAAAGTCATTCCGTTGAGCAATACATTGCTGTTGGCCTCTTGCTTTACATACAGGTTACTGATACGAACTGTGCTTGTATGTGTTTCTTCCAGTTCATACATATCGAATACCGCATTCTCACCAGCAAATACTTCAATAACTTGTGTCGCCAGGAAGTTCACATTATCCATTGCATGGTCACAAATCAGCAAACGGGCTTGCGCGCCATCCTCCAGGATAATCAGTACGCGACGGTTCACCATAAAGTTAACATCTGCACGCAGGATATTTACCAACTGGATTGTTTTTTCCACCACCACATTCTTCGGCACATAAAAGACAACGCCATCTTGTGCAAAAGCGGTATTGAAAGCAGTCACACCATCTTTAGAGGTATCTGCCAGTCGACCGTAATACTTCTTCACCAAATCCGGGTGTTGCTCGGCCACTTCTTTCAGGCTACCGAAAATCACACCTTCCGGCAGATTTCCTGTGGGAAGTGCTCTATTATAAAATGTGTCATTTACCACAAAATACAAAGAGGTACTCATATTCGGCACATCACACTTAAACACTTCATACGGATTGACCGGAATAGCCAAACGATTCAAGTTCAAACCGAAATCCGGCTCAAAGTACTTGCTTACATCCGTATATTTGTACTTCTCCATCTTACGGGTCGGAAATCCGAGTCGCTCAAAATCGGCAAATGCTGATGCACGAGGCGCATTCAGCACTTCGGCACTATGCTTGCAGATCATCGCTTCCGTCTGTGAGAAAAGTTCTATATATTGTTGTTCAACCATCATAGTTTTATATTTGTCATTCTCCTACTTCTTTCTTAATCCAATCGTATCCTTTTTCTTCCAGTTCCAGGGCAAGTTCCGGTCCGGCAGTTTTTACGATACGACCTTTATAAAGGACATGCACAATATCAGGCTTGATATAATCGAGCAAACGTTGGTAGTGGGTAATAACGATTGTACTTGTTTCAGGAGTTTTCAGCTTGTTCACTCCTTCCGCAACAATACGGAGCGCATCAATATCCAAACCGGAGTCTGTCTCGTCGAGAATGCTCAAACGCGGTTCCAGCATAGCCATCTGAAAAATCTCGTTCCGTTTCTTCTCACCACCGGAAAAGCCTTCATTCACCGAACGGTTAGCCAGTTTATTATCCAACTCCACCACCGCACGTTTCTCACGCATCAGCTTCAGAAACTCGCTGGCGGTCAGTGCAGGCAGACCTTTATATTTACGTTGCTCATTCACAGCAGCACGCATAAAGTTCACCATGCTTACACCCGGAATTTCTACCGGATACTGGAAACTAAGGAAGATTCCTTCATGGCTACGATCTTCGGGGCTCAACTCCAACAGATCCTTTCCATAAAAAGTGACCGAACCTTTTGTTACCTCAAAAGCCGGATTACCCACCAATACGGAGGAAAGCGTACTTTTACCGGAACCATTCGGTCCCATAATAGCGTGCACCTCACCGGGATTCACCGTCAGGTTAATACCTTTCAATATCTCTTTGCCATTAATGCTGGCATGCAGGTCTTTTATTTCTAACATGATTAATAAATTGAAAATTAAAAATTAAAAATTAAAAGCTGAAGACTAAAAAGAGAAGAACTGAAAATTAAAAACCAGAAACCAAAAACGGGCATATCACCCCATTTTTAATTTTTAATCTTTAATTTACTCTTACCCCACGCTTCCTTCCAATGAGATGGTAAGCAGTTTCTGTGCTTCTACCGCAAATTCCATCGGAAGTTTATTCAACACTTCCTTTGCATATCCGTTCACAATAAGTCCGATAGCATCTTCTGTCGGAATACCGCGCTGGTTGCAATAAAATATCTGGTCTTCACTAATCTTGCTTGTCGTAGCTTCATGCTCTACCACTGCCGTCTCATTGTGAATATCCATATACGGGAAGGTATGTGCACCACACTTATCTCCCAGCAACAGAGAGTCACACTGGCTATAATTACGGGCATTATCCGCTTTCTCGGCCACGCGTACCAACCCACGATAGGAGTTCTCACTATGTCCGGCAGAAATACCTTTACTTACAATCGTACTACGAGTGTTCTTACCCAGATGAATCATCTTCGTTCCGGTATCTGCCTGCTGATAGTTGTTCGTTACAGCTACAGAATAGAATTCAGCAGTCGAGTTATCGCCCGTCAGGATACAGGAAGGATATTTCCAGGTGATTGCCGAACCGGTTTCCACTTGTGTCCAGGATAATTTACTGTCCACTCCTTTACAGTTACCGCGTTTAGTCACAAAGTTGTATACACCGCCCTTGCCTTCTGCATCTCCCGGATACCAGTTCTGAACGGTACTGTATTTTACTTCTGCACGGTCGTGCACAATGATCTCAACGATAGCGGCATGCAGCTGATTCTCATCCCGCATCGGAGCCGTACATCCTTCCAGATAAGAAACATACGAATCATCATCCGCTACAATCAGCGTACGCTCAAACTGTCCCGTGTTACGGGCATTGATACGGAAATAAGTGGAAAGCTCCATCGGGCAACGTACTCCTTTCGGAATATACACGAAAGAGCCGTCAGAGAACACTGCGGAATTCAACGCTGCAAAGAAATTGTCCCGATAACCTACTACCGAGCCCATATATTTCTTCACCAGATCCGGATGCTCCCGCACGGCTTCACTGAACGAGCAGAATATAATTCCTTTCTCCATCAGCGTTTCCTTGAAGGTAGTCTTTACGGAAACAGAGTCCATAACGGCATCCACTGCCATTCCACTAAGAGCCATTTGCTCTTCCAAAGGAATTCCCAGTTTATTAAACGTCTTTATCAGTTCAGGATCGACTTCCTCCATGCTCTTCGGTCCTTCTTTCTTCTTTGTCGGATCGGCATAATAAGAAATCGCCTGATAATCAATTTCAGGGATACGGAGATGTGCCCAGGTAGGCATTTCCAGCGTCAGCCAATGGCGATACGCTTTCAGTCGAAACTCCAGCAACCACTCCGGTTCGTCCTTTTTCGATGAAATCAGACGAATGACATCTTCATTAAGTCCACGCTCAATGATGTCCGTATGCACCTCTGTGGTGAAGCCATATTTATATTTCTCCTCCGCAAATTTCCGGACAAACTCATTATCAGTCTTCTTTTCAAGTTCGTCTTTCTGATTGGGTTTCATTTTATTGGGTTCTTGTTGCATCTTTATCTTTATTCTCTAATATATATTGTTGCGTCATATTCTTCGCAGCAGGGAAAAAGATCCCCGCAAACGTTTCCATCGGATAATATAACAAAGATTCTTCCTTTTTTGTTGCACTAATTAACTTATTATCGCTGTCCACAAACTCTATCGCACCAATCACTACACTCGTTAACAACAGAAACTTAAGTGCTCCCAGCCCACTTCCTAACCAGCGATTCAGCCAGTTCAGCGAAATAGCCTGCATTGCTTTTGTCAATAGCGAGGCAATCAATACAAAGATCAATGGTACGGCAATCCAGATCATGATAAAAGCCAACACTTGCGCAACTGTCATTGAATCCGTCACCGTCGGGCAAAGCTTTTCCGCCAAAGAGGCATACAGAGCTTTCGCTGCCAACAGACCGACTATCAACCCCAAAATAGAAGCCAACTGACGAATGAAGCCTTTTACAAAACCTACAATCGCTCCGGCGCCTATTACAATAAGGATAATTATATCAATCGTTGCCACATTTATGATGTTATAAGCTATAAACCAGTAAGTCGTATATAAGGTAATTATAATGAGAAGGTACCGAATGATAAAAAATAAGGTGGTAAGGTGGTGTTCTGCAAACAGTACCACATTACCACCTCTTTATCATATCATGACCTCTGCTATATTATAACATTATAATACACTTATAACCTTACTATATTTACAGCGTCTGTTTCACTTCTATTTCTTCGAATGTCTCGATCATATCGCCTACCTTCATGTCGTTGCAGTTCACCAGACTGATACCACACTCGAAGTTTGTACCTACTTCCTTCACATCGTCCTTGAAACGTTTCAATGCGTTGATGTTTCCGGTAAAAATTACGATACCATCGCGGATCAAACGAGCCTTGTCGCTGCGTTTCACCTTTCCGGTCTTCACCATTGCTCCGGCTACAAGACCGACTTTCGTAATATTGAATACTTCGCGGATTTCGATGGTTGCAGTAATCTGTTCCTTTACTTCCGGAGCCAACATACCTTCCATAGCAGCCTTTACCTCTTCGATTGCATCGTAGATGACAGAATACTTACGGATGTCAACACCCTCTTGGTCGGCCATCTTACCGGCAGCACCCGAAGGACGTACCTGGAATCCGACAATAATCGCATCCGAAGCAGCAGCCAGAGAAACATCAGATTCAGAAATTGCTCCCACACCCTTATGGATAACATTTACCTGAATTTGTTCCGTAGACAACTTAATCAACGAATCGCTCAACGCTTCCACAGAACCATCCACGTCACCCTTAACGATGATGTTCAATTCCTGGAAGTTACCCAAAGCAATACGACGACCCAATTCATCCAATGTAAGGATCTTCTGCGTACGCAAACCTTGTTCACGAGCCAGCTGTTCACGTTTATTAGTGATCTCACGAGCTTCCTGATCGCTTTCGACTACATGGAATGTGTCACCTGCAGCAGGAGCACCATTCAATCCCAGAATCAATGCCGGTTCGGAAGGTCCTGCTTCCTTGACGCGTTGGTTACGTTCGTTGAACATAGCCTTCACACGTCCGTAGCTGGTTCCCGCCAATACGATGTCTCCTACTTTCAAAGTACCGTTAGATACCAATACAGTAGCTACATATCCACGTCCCTTATCCAGTGAAGATTCGATGATGGAACCCGTAGCATTACGGTCCGGATTTGCTTTCAAGTCGAGCATTTCCGCTTCGAGCAATACTTTTTCCAGCAAGTCTTCCACACCCATACCTTTCTTGGCAGAGATATCTTGTGACTGATATTTACCACCCCATTCTTCAACAAGGTAATTCATTGCAGCCAGTTCTTCTTTAATCTTATCCGGATTTGCAGTCGGTTTATCTACCTTATTGATTGCAAATACAATAGGTACACCGGCAGCCATCGCGTGATTGATCGCTTCCTTCGTCTGTGGCATCACGTTATCATCGGCAGCCACAATAATGATAGCAATATCCGTTACTTTGGCACCACGTGCACGCATAGCGGTAAACGCTTCGTGACCCGGAGTATCGAGGAACGTAATACGACGACCATCTTCCAGTTGCACGTTATAAGCACCGATATGCTGGGTAATACCTCCGGCCTCACCGGCAATTACATTCGCCTTACGGATATAGTCGAGCAAAGAAGTCTTACCGTGGTCAACGTGTCCCATCACTGTTACAATCGGAGCGCGCGGTTGCAAATCTTCCGGAGCATCTTCTTCTTCAACGATAGCTTGTGCCACTTCCGCACTTACATATTCAGTCTTGAATCCGAATTCTTCAGCCACCAGATTGATGGTTTCAGCATCCAAACGCTGGTTGATGGAAACCATGATACCAATACTCATACAAGTAGCGATAACCTGGTTAACAGAAACATCCATCATCGTTGCCAATTCGTTAGCCGTAACGAACTCGGTCAACTTCAATACCTTGCTATCTGCCATTTCCTGATCTTCCAGTTCCTGCATACGGTTGGAAGCCATTTCACGTTTCTCTTTACGGTATTTGGACGTTTTATTCTTACCTTTGGTTGTCAGACGTGCAAGGGTTTCTTTTACCTGTTTTGCTACGTCTTCCTCGCTCACTTCCTGTTTGATAACCGGCTTCTTGAAGCGATCTTTATTGTTGTTGTTATTTCTTCTGTTGTTATTTCCCTGTCCGTTGCCCTGGCCACCCTGACCGTTACCATTGCCGCCTTTACCCTGTACATTAGGTCTTGGAGCAGCAAAGTTGGAAGTTGCAACATTGTTAACGTCCACCTTCTCTTTATTGATACGGTTACGCTTCTTCTTGTTGGCAGCCGCTTCCGCACTGTCCTTAGGTCCGCTCTTCGCCAATTTAGAATCATCCTTACGGATTTCCTTGATGATAGCTTCCTTCATCAACTTCTTCTGATCCTGACGGATTTTTTCCTTTTCTTCACGTTCGCGACGTTTCTCTTCCTTCGATTTCTTCTTGGGACGAGTAGACTGATTCAATGCAGCCAAGTCGATCTGACCGATCACATTAATCTTCGCGCCTAATTCCGGTTGACGGATTTTGAAAACACCATCATCCTCCGGAGCCTTTTCCGCTACCGGGGTTACTTCAGCCTGTGCAGTTTCCACCTTTTCTTCTTCTTTATGTTCTTCCGCCTTCACAGGTGCAGTTGCTACTACCTTCGGCTCTTCTTTTTTCACTTCTTCTACTACTTTTTCAACTTCTACCGGCTTCGTCTCCACTACAGGTTCCGGCACTACTACGGGTTCAACCACCACTGGAGTAGGCTCTACTACAGAAACAGGAGGTGTCACCACCTCTTCCTTCTTCACCTCGGGTTCTCTCTTCTCGGGCTCCTTTTTCACTTCGGGTTTAACGACAGGCCGTTCCACAACCGGTTCTTCCTGTTTCTGTTCCGGTTCTTTCTCTACCTTTTCAGGTTTACGACCGTTCAATTTATCCAAATCTATTTTTCCGACAGGTTTAAACTTCGGACGTGCATCCTCAGGTACGACTGTCTTAATCACATCTTCCGACTTCGGTTTTTCGGGCTGCTTCTCGAAGCCCTCAATCGATACCGACGCCTTATTACGTTCCTTATTCTGACGTTCCTGTATGAAACGCTCCGATTCAAGTCTAAGGTTCTTATCTGTACTAAACTCCTTTACGAGTATAGCGTATTGCTCCTCGCTAATTTTAGTATTAGGATTAGCCTCAACGGTATGCCCTTTCTTTTGCAGGAACTCAACTACCGTCGCGATTCCTACGTTCAAATCTCTTGTAACTTTGTTTAACCTTATCGTCATATTTTAAAATTAATGAATAAATGGAGCTTGTTTAATTGAGAATTGAGAATTAAAAAATAAAAGTCTGCTGCGTTGTATTGCATCGCAAATTTTTAATTTTTAATTTTTAATTTTTAATTTTCAATTGAAGAAGGATCTTCTTCTTCAAACTCCGATTTCAAAATGCGTATTACCTCGTCCACTGTCTCTTCTTCCAAGTCCGTCTTTTCAATCAACATCTCACGAGGAGCATTCAACACAGCCTTCGCTGTATCGATGCCGATAGCTTTGATAGCGTCGATCACCCATCCGTCGATTTCGTCTCTGAACTCGTCGAGATAGATATCTTCGTCAGCTACATTCTCATCCAACTCACGGAACACGTCGATAGTGTACTCAGTTAACATACTGGCCAGTTTGATATTCAAACCGCCTTTACCGATAGCCAGCGAAACTTCTTCCGGTTTGAGGAATACCTCTGCTTTCTTCTCTTCCTCGTTCAGACGAATAGAAGAAATCTTAGCCGGGCTTAAAGCGCGCTGTATAAACAATGAGATGTTCGATGTGTAATTGATTACGTCGATGTTCTCATTGCGAAGTTCACGAACAATGCCATGAATACGACTTCCCTTTACACCTACACAGGCTCCTACAGGGTCGATTCTGTCATCGTAAGATTCCACCGCGATCTTGGCACGTTCGCCGGGGATACGGGCAATCTTCTTGATGGTAATCAAACCATCATTAATTTCGGGTACTTCCATCTCGAACAGGCGTTGCAGGAAAACGGGAGAAGTACGTGACAAGATAATCTTAGGATTATTATTCTTGTTATCCACGCGGGCAACTACTGCACGGGCCGTTTCACCTTTACGATAAAAGTCGCTCGGGATTTGTTCGGTCTTAGGTAACAGCAATTCGTTTCCTTCATCGTCTAAAAGCAACATCTCTTTTTTCCAGATCTGATATACTTCTGCATTGATGATAGTACCTACCTTATCTATATATTTATTATAAATACTGTCTTTTTCGAGTTCCAAAATCTTGGAAGCCAATGTCTGGCGAAGATTCAGGATCGCACGACGTCCGAACTTGGCAAAGATCACCTCGTCAGTCACCTCTTCACCTTCTTCGTAAGAAGCATCAATTTTCTGTGCTTCGCTCAACGAAATCTGCATATTCGGGTTAGTCAAATCTTCATCGGCCACAACTTCACGGTTACGCCATATCTCGAAGTCACCCTTGTCCGGGTTCACGATCACGTCGTAATTTTCATCGGTGCCAAACATTTTCGCGATTACGCTACGGAACGACTCTTCGAGTACGCTAACCATCGTCGTTCTATCGATATTCTTCAGTTCCTTAAATTCCGAAAATGTATCAATCAAGCTGATTGTTTCTTCTTTTTTGGCCATAACTATTTAAAGCTAATTAAGTATTTAGTATATTTTATTTGCTCATAAGTGAAGGTTTCGTCCTCTTCTACCAGCTTCGGGCGCTTTGATCCTTCGGTTTTTACTTTCTTTTGTACGCCTACCGTAAACTTCTCTTCATCGGCATCTTTCAGTATACCGGCCAGCTTCCGTCCGTCTCCGGTCAGCACTTCCACCTCTTGTCCGATGTGGATATAATACTGTTGCAGAACTTTAAAGGGTTGTCCGATCCCAGCCGACCCTACTTCCAGTTCATAATCTTCCTCTTCGCGGTTCAGTTTCGACTCTATGAAGCGGCTAAGCTCCACGCAATCTTCAATCCAAACACCTTCTGCATGGTCTATTTCAACCACAATCTTGTCATCCGGGCTCACGGTTACCTCTACTAAAAAGTAGTCTTTTCCTTCCAGCCACTCTTCTACAATCTGACAAACAGTTTTCTTTTCTATCATTTATTAGCTATATAAGAACAAAAAAAGGAGCTTAATTGCCCCTCCACCTTTCATCCGTTTTCGGTTGCAAAGATATAAATAATCTGTTCGACTACAAAACATTAAAGAAAAAAAGTATGAATTAACAGTGCTATATTCGTATCTTTACGCCGTAATTCAAAAAATAACGACTATGGCACATCGTCTCAACACAAATAAACAGTTTATGGTAGGCAACGGACTGCTTGCTTTTGCCGTCATTTTTGTCGTAGTTATTTTTGTCTATATGAGCATGCGACTACAACGGGAAAAGCAAGAAGAACGTCATTTTATTGAAAACTATACAATCAGTCTGGTAAAGGGTTTTGCCGGAGATTCTATCTCTTTGTTTGTCAATGACAGTCTGATCTCCAATAAAACCATGTCGGAAGAGCCTTACACAATAGAAGTGGGACGTTTTGCCGAACAGAGCGCCTTGTTGATTGTAGATAATAAGACTGAATTAGTGTCTACGTTTGACCTTAGTGAAAAAGGAGGAACTTATCAGTTCGAAAAAGAATCAGACGGGATTAAACAATTAGCCAAGTAATAAAGGTATTAACTAAGCTTGTGCCACCATGTTGGCACAACTATGCCATCGCATTGGCACGGCTGTGCCATCGTGGTGGCACAAGTGTGACAACGTAACGGCACTACCTTGGCAATAAAGCATTTTAAATTTCCGTGCGGTACTTTCTTAATTCTCCCCGCAAAGCCAGTGCTTTCCCTTCTGTAAATTGATTCAGTAAAGCCCAAAATCGTTCACTATGATTCATCTCACGGGTATGGCACAACTCATGCAACAACACATAATCTATCAAATGAGAAGGTAACAAAACCAGATAATAGGACAAATTAATATCTTTTCGAGCTGAACAGCTTCCCCATCTGCCTTGGCTGGAGTTTATTTTCACACTTGAATAGGGAAGTCCGCATTGCCTGGACAAGGAAGCCAAACGGGAAGGAAGGATACTTTTCGCATTCCGCCTCAACGATTCTTCAATTACCTTATGCAACCAGCTTTGCAGTTTCTCATCCGTAAAATCCGCATGAGGCGGACAAACTATTTCCATAACTCCCAACCGGGAATTAGCCAGAAACTGATCCTTTTCACCGGACACCAAGGACAACTTAAAGTGTTCCGCATCAATTTTATAGTTCAAATCAATCAACGGCCGGACTAGTTTTTGACGGGAGGCCAGAAGTTTACCACGCAGATTCTCGATCGCCTGCTTCACTTCTTTCAATGTAGTGCCGGGAGGAACTGAAACATAAACAGCATCACTCTTTGTACGAAACACAAGACTCCTCGCACGTGAATTGACGCGCACTATCAGACATCCCAATTCGTCATCTTCTATGATCTTATCCATTATAATCCTCCTATCAACAGGCACAAAAGTAATAAAAAAGAAGATTCCAATGAAAAACTTCGCGGAAGATGCAACTTTATATCAGTTTCTTCCGTCTAACTGTCATATCAATCATAGAAAAACATAATTATGAAAACAAGTTTATTGCTCGTATTAGTCACCGGATTGTCTCTAGTACTTACTGCCGGCTCTTGCTTGCAGGGAAAACACGTAGTAGGCAGCAAAAACTACATCTCCCAAGAAGTAAAAGCCGATCATTTCAATGAAATCAAACTATTGGGAAGTGCCAATATCAGTTATCACCAAGACACACGCAGTCACGTGGAGATACATGGCTCCGACAACATTATACCACTTGTAGAAACGTATGTAGATGGTAATACATTAATTATAAAATTCAAGAAGAACGTCAGTATCTGGAAAGGAAAACTGGAAATAAAAGTTTTTGCTCCGGAATTAAATAAGTTAACGATCAATGGTTCGGGAAATATAAAATTAATCAATGGAATACAAACCTCTAAAGATATTGAATTCCATATAAACGGTTCAGGAAACATTCAGGGAGAAGGGCTTAATTGCCGAAGAATGGCTGTTTCTATTAACGGATCGGGAGATGTTAGACTGCAACAAATAGAGAGCCAGGAATGTCAGGCAGGTATTTCAGGTTCGGGTAATATCAATCTTAAAGGTAAAGCCATTCAAGCAAAATATTCTATTGCCGGATCGGGAAACATTCAGGCCGCAGATTTAGAAGCAGAGAATACGGATGCAAGTATCAGTGGATCCGGAAACATCAGTTGTTATGCAAGTCAGAAACTGGTTGCACGCGTGAAAGGAAGTGGCGATATTGCCTATAAAGGCAATCCACAAGAAGTTGACGCTCCACGGAAAAACATACGGCAAATTAAATAAATACAGTCTAAAAGCATAAAAGGGCTACTGCATCGCGCGGTAGCCCATTTATTTAGTTAGTTTTATTATAAAAATTTGAGAGAATTGAAAACTTCACAGTTTCGCCTTCGTTGTTGTTTTAATTAAGCACACTAACTATATTATATGTTTAAAGCAAATGAAAATGTCTATTCGTTTATAACTTGCACCTTGTGGTTGACCCTCGCCAAACTATCGGCTAGAACCTGTTCCGCTTTCACATCATTTGAGATAGCGACCGATGGTGCTGTTACTTGTTTACCAATGGTATCCGTTGCCAATACACTTCCGTCATCTCCGGAGAAAGAATGTTGTGCCACATTCCCCAAAGAAAGGATGATTGCAATCACGGCAGCGGCTTTGAACAGAGGAATAAAACGACCGGTCAGTGTCAAGCGTTTCGCTTTTACGACCGTAGGCTCCACCTCTGCCAGAATACGTGCATCAAAGTCTTCGCCCAGTCCTATTTCTTGCTGAACCTGTTGATAAACAAACAGGTTTTTATAGCGAAGCAAATGAGCCGGAACTTCCTCCTTTGCGAAGAAGTCGCGCAATGCTGCTTCCTCCTCAACGGAAGTTTCGCATTGCCAGTATCGCTCCAGGAGCTGTTCTATATCCTTATAATCCATATTCGTCAATTTCTAAATACCTTTGTTTTACTTTTTGTCTGGCTCTGAAGAGGTTCACTTTAACTTGTTCCTCTGTCAGATTCAGCAACCCTGCAATTTTCTTATAGCTTTCACCTTCAATGTCCCTCAGTTGCATGATAAGCCGCTGTTTTTCGGGAAGTTCGTTTACCAGTCTATTAATAATGTTCATTCTTTCATCATGAATCATCTGGTCATACGGACTGTTTACATCAGGTTCTTCCTCCATTTCGGGGGTGAGTTCCACGTTTTGAGCTTCTTTCTTTTGACTTCGATCTATCGCCAGATTCTTTGCCACTGTCAGGCAATAGGCTTCGACCGATTCAAATTGAGACCACTCATCACGCTTATTCCACACTCTTATCATGGTGTCCTGAACGACATCCTCGGCTTCGGCCCTATCCAGGGTGATTCTGAGAGCCAATCGAAAGAGTTTATCCTTCAACGGCAAAATATCGTTTCGGAAGCTGATTTCTTGCATCTCTATAATAATGACGGGCTAGGATATGAAAAGTTACAGTCGCCCACTACTTTTTTTGAATTATTTTTTTATTCTTGTTCCACCAGAGTTATTAATCGCTGATGCTAAGGTGATTACCACTTCAGAAACTCCTGCATTTATTGCTTCAAAAGAATTCTCCAACTTGGGAATCATACCTCCCTGAATAACGCCATCAGCTACATATTGTTCAAATTCGGCACGGGTGATTTGGGGAATCACACTGTCGTCATCATTCTCGTCACGCAACACGCCTTTCTTCTCAAAACAATATACCAATGTCACATCAAACAGGGCCGACAACGCTTTCGCCGTTTCCCCGGCAATGGTATCTGCATTCGTGTTCAGCATATTGCCGTGTCCGTCATGCGTCAATGGAGCCATTACCGGAACCACTCCCTTATGTATCAAATCAGATAACAAAGTAGCGTCCACCTTTTCCACGTCACCTACAAAACCATAGTCTACCTCTTTCACCGGGCGTTTCACCGAACGGATCACGTTCATATCCGCCCCGGTCAATCCGAGTGCATTGACTCCGCGTGCCTGCAGACCTGCCACAATATTTTTATTCACTAATCCGCCGTATACCATCGTTACGACCTTCAAAGTTTCAGCATCGGTAATCCGACGACCATTTACCATTTTGCTTTCAATACCCAGTTGTGCGGCAATCTTTGTAGCCGAACGGCCACCGCCGTGAACCAAAACTTTATGTCCAGCGATAGCGGCAAAGTCATTTAACAACTGACGAAGGGTGGCTTCCTCTTCTACGATTTTGCCACCCACCTTAATAACTGTTAGTTTTTCTCTCATTTCTTGATTTCTAATAAGTTCACCGAATGGACAATCCGGCTCCGGCACCTTGCCGGTTATTCCAAATAAGTATATCCGTAAAGCCCTGAACGATAGTTGGAAAGGAATTCTTTTCCTTCTTCCAAAGAGATCTTTCCTTCTTTCACCGACTTCGTCACCCAGGTTTCGAGTGTACGTACCAGCTTCTTCGGATTATACTGTACATAGTCCAACACCTCCGCTACCGTTTCTCCATCAATAATCTGTTCGATATTATATCCTTTCTCGTTCACCGAAACATGCACGGCATTCGTATCACCGAACAAATTATGCATATCTCCCAGAATCTCCTGATAAGCACCGACCAGGAACACAGCCACATAGTAAGGTTCCGTTTTCTTCAGTGTATGTACAGGCAGATAATGAGCCACGTTACGGGTAGAAATAAAATTAGCAATTTTACCGTCCGAGTCACAAGTAATATCCTGCAAAGTAGCCGAACGTTCCGGTTTCTCATCCAATCGCTGGATAGGCATGATCGGGAATATCTGGTCAATCGCCCAAGAGTCGGGAAGCGACTGGAAGAGCGAGAAATTACAGAAATATTTATCGGCAAGCAACTTAGACAGTCCGCGGAATTCATCAGGCGCATGCTTCAAACCACCGGCAATCTGATTAATCTCACGTGTAATAGACCAATACAGACGCTCGATTTGTGCACGGGTTTTCAGATCTACAATTCCATGACTGAACAAGTCCAGCGCTTCCTCCCTGATCTGCTGCGCATCATGCCACGCCTCCAACATCTTGTTCTGATTCAGCGAATCCCAGATTCCATATAACTCCTGCACCAACTCGTGCGCATCCGGAGCTATCTCTTCCTCGTCATCCCATTCGGGCAAGGTAGCGGTTTCAAGTACCTCAAAGATAAGAACAGAATGATGTGCCGTCAATGCGCGTCCACTCTCCGTTATGATATTCGGGTGTGGGATACCATTTTTATCGCTCACGTCCACCAAAGTAGAAATAGAGTCGTTTACATATTCCTGGATGGAATAATTCACGCTGCCTTCACTATTGGACGAACGGGTTCCGTCATAATCCACTCCGAGTCCACCGCCAATATCTACAAATTCCACATTGAATCCCATCGAATGTAGCTGCACGTAGAACTGTGAAGCCTCACGCAAAGCCGTTTTAATACGACGTATCTTTGTCACCTGACTGCCAATATGGAAATGAATCAGTTTCAAACAATCCTTCATCCCTTTGCTCTCCAGGAAGTCGAGCGCTTCGAGAAGTTCACTGGAAGTCAAGCCGAATTTGCTGGCATCACCTCCAGACTCTTCCCACTTTCCGCTACCGGAAGAAGCGAGTTTGATACGTATACCGATGTTAGGCTGCACATTCAGCTGTTTTGCCATCTTTGCAATCAGCTTCAGTTCGTTCATCTTCTCTACAACGAGGAAGATACGTTTTCCCATTTTCTGGGCTAGCAAAGCCAGTTCGATGTAACTTTCGTCTTTATATCCGTTACAGACAATCAATGAGTCAGAATCCGTATTGACCGCAATCACTGCATGGAGTTCCGGTTTGGAACCGGCTTCCAGTCCGAGATTGAACTTCTTTCCGTGGCTGATAATCTCTTCCACCACCGGGCGCATTTGGTTGACCTTAATCGGATAAATTATAAAGTTCTCGGCTTTATAACCATACTCTTCGGCCGCTTGTTTAAAGCAGGAAGACATCTTTTCAATACGGTTGTCCAAAATATCCGGAAAACGTATCAACATGGGAGAAGCCACATCACGCAATTGCAACTCATCGACCAGTTCTTTCAGATCGACAGTCACTCCGTCTCTACGAGGTGTAACAACTACATGACCTTTGTCATTAATACCAAAGTACGAGGTACCCCAACCTGTGATGTTGTAGAGTTCCTCAGAATCTTCAATACGCCACTTTCTCATTTTCTGTTATTCAGTGTTTTTAGTAAATAATTGGACGGCAAAAATACGGATTAATCTACATGTTGGCAATTAATTAGACATTAAATCTTTCAAACGGTCCATATAACCACTATTTCCGTTACGGGCGTCATAGCGACGTGCCAGCTCTTCTGCCTGTTGATAGAAATAATTGCGAAGTTCGTTTACCTGATAAATTCCATCCGGACGATAAAGCGGGAACTCTTCCGGCAAAGACAACGAGACTTCCGGACGGGTTTCATATTTCAGAGCCTCTACCATATCACAGGAGAAACGATAACTCTTCAGCGTATTAGTACGCAAACTCCAACCGATACAACGTTCGGCATATTCCCAAGCTCTTTCCGGCTTCGTCATCATATAATAGGCAATAAACAATCCCAGATAGAGCAAAAGATATTCATCCTTCTCTCTTCCCACCAATGCTTCTTCGGCACGTGCACACATATCGGCGGCAATCTCCGGTTTACCTGCTTTCTCTGCATAATAAGCAAGCTTCAAATAGGCCCGCAAATTGGCTTCATAACAAGTGACCTGCTTATTAATCAACGGTTGCGCGCGGCTGTAAGCCTCATCAAACTGTCCCGTTTCCAGATAATAATCCAGCATAAAGTTCAATTCACAAGCCTCACACGACTGATCGTCTATCTTCTCATTCAACATTTTATCAATGTATTCTTTCGCCTTGTCATACTGCCGCATCCAGACACATTCCACAGACCAGCGGTGATAATAACTCCGCAAAGAATATCCGTTCCGGAGGATACGGGTTTTATAATCCTCCCCAATTGCCTGTACCTGCTCCATCGGGATCTCCGGAAGATCGAACGTACAAGCCCATATCCACTTATATTTCCACAACAAGTCATCTTCCTTAATCACATCCTTGTGGTTCTCGTAATCATCCAGAATTTTAGAGAACACGGTAATCTCTTCAGCATCTGCCGAAAGAAGATTCAGTTCATAAATAAGATCCAGTCTCAACTCCGTAGCCCATTCCACATCTTCGTTCTCATCGGCGATGCGGATAGCCTCTTTCAATAGATTGGCTTTTTCGCGGGGATGCAGGTTGTTATTCTGTGTCTGCAACAGCAATTTTTGTATTTCAAGTGTGTATCTCATACTCTTTTTTTAATTCAGGAAGTTTATAAAATCATTCATTTTCGAAGTCATCAGTTCACTTAGCGAATGGTTGAAAAGCTCCATTTCTTCGCTGTTCACCGGATATTTACCTTGCAGAAGCGATTGTACATACAATATATGCACCACATGCTGAAACAGTTTATTGTCTCCTTGTATTTGCAATAAGGTCTGCACCATTTCATTATCTGCATTGAAAGTGAGTGTCGGCGGAATCTGCTTTGTAGTATTCACAGCCCCCAGTACAGCCGCCAACGGATTATTAGCACTTTTAGCAGCATTCTCCTTTTCCTCCGCCACAAAAATAACCGGGATATCCACCGGAGTAAAATGCTTCAGACGACAGATACAGCCAAACCGCTTCAACAACTCGTTCGCTTTCACCTCAAAAGCCTGAAACTCCTGATTCGCCTCCACTTCACCAAACTGCTCCAGCAACCGTGAAGGAGATATTTCATCCAAAGTAAGTTCCGGATTCAGACGGACATACTTTTTCAACAAAGTTTCATCAAACGTATAAGCAGCATTCACGACCAGCCAACCCTGTGCTCCGGCTATACGTCGTACTTGCCGGAAATCCTCCAGATTCTTGGTATAACATATCACATTACTTGCCGAACGAATACTTCCAAAGCCACGCAACCCCTTATTGGTTTCAAAAGGAAGGTAATCCATAAACAAACGAAGCAATTCATTATCCTCCGAAGCAATCGCCTTGATATGAAAGTGATGAACATCCAGAATCCGGTTGAACATGGCACGGTCATTCTGCACCAATCCCCGCAAATAATCCTTGATAGCCACCCCGATCTCTTTCCGGGCATCCTTCAGTTGGTCATTACTCACCAAAGACTCCCGGGAAGCAGTAGACAGCAACCCGTCCGCATTCACCAAACAACGGATAAAGAAAGCCCAAGACGGCAACAGATTGCAATCATCCTCACTCAACAGCATACGCTTGAGATAGACCTTATGAGAGTTGCGCACTGAAAATTGTGTACGGAAAGGCAGGACATAAAGCACCCCTTCCACCTTGCCGCTTTCAGTATAGATCCGGAAAGCATCGAGAGCAGACGACTGAAACACTTTCGCCCCATAATCCAGCAACTCCTTACGAGTCGCCTTCGGGTCAAGCCATACAGGTGAAGGCGTATTTACCAACTCCTCTTCCCCCTGATAATGCAGATAGATAGGATACGGTAACACTTCTCCGTAACTCACCAGTATCTTCTTAAACGTTTCATATTCAAAAAGATGCATCCAGTCTCCTTTCGGGTGCAATACCACCTGTGAGCCGATAGGCCGTTCTTCGTCTGATAAAGTCAGCTGATACGTCCCATCCACTTTTCCACACCAGCAAACAGGCTGTCCGCCCATTGCAGAACGACTCTCTACGGTGATTTCATTGGTCACCACAAAACAAGATAACAATCCGATACCGAACCTTCCGATAAAATCGTCCGCATCGGGAGTATCCCGCTTTGAACTCTCCCCGATAACAGTCAGAAAGCGATAAACTTCCTCCTCTTTCAGTCCGATACCATTATCCCGAAATACCACTGTCTTGTCCTCATTCAGAAAGACATCGATGCGACCTTTATAATTCTCGTCAATATTGCGTAGTGCCGTAATGGCATCTACGCAATTCTGCAACAGTTCGCGAACAAAAGTATTCGGGTTACTATAAATGTGCTCTGATAACAGGGCAATCATACCTTTAAGATTGACCTGAAACAGATTATTCCCTTCTTTTTCCATGTTCCTCTTTTACTTCCTCCTCCTTCCGGTGATTTTAAGAGCTTTCTCATTGCCATTCTCTGCGGCCTTTTCGAACCACTCCATTGCAATTTCATCGTTTTCTTCCACGCCATTTCCTGTCAGATAGGCATTTCCAAGTTCAAATTGTGCTTTATCGTTGTTTTTCTCGGCAGCTTTCAACAACCATTGCACTGCAGCTTCCGGATCAGGGTTACAACCTTCGCCATACATCATCATCTTGCCCAGATAATAAATTGCAGCGACATTCTCATTCCCCGCCGCATCCGTGAACCAGCGATAGGCCTCGGCATAATTCTGTTTCACACCTACTCCGTTATAATAGCAAAGTCCGGTACGATACATACTTGTCGTATTTCCATTATCCGCAGCCAGTGTATAATATTTAAAGGCTTCCGTTTCATTCTCTTCCACTCCGATACCCATTTCATAACAGATACCCAGTCCTTCACTATACCATTCATATTCGGCAGCTTTCTTGAAATAAGCAAAAGCCTTTTCCGACTCATTCAGGCTATCATAGTCATACAGATAATACTCACCCACACGCAGCATAGCCATCGGAATCTCATTAGCCACTGCCTTTTCATACCATTCCACTGCCGTTTTATTATCTTCCAGACAGGGACCGCAACCAAAGAAGTAATAATCTCCCATCTTAAACTGAGCATAGCCATAATCCTGTTCGGCAGCCTTCATCATATATTCCACTGCCTTTTGTGGATTCTCTTCCACGCCATTACCATTCTCATAAGCCATCCCCAGTTCCGTCAGACAACGGGCTTCATTCTTTTCCGCCCCTTTACTAAACCATTCGAGTGCCTTATCCCAGTTTTCTTCCGTTCCGATACCTTCTCTATAGCAACGTCCCAAAGCAAAGATCGCATCATTATCGTCCGCTTCAGCTGCCTTTGTATACCAGGCAAAAGCCTCTTCCGGTTTCACTTCACCAAGAACACCCTTTTCCATATAAAGACCTACACGGAACATCGCATAAGGATAACCCTGTTCGGCAGCCTTGCTAATCAGTTCAAATGACTTTTCATAGTTCTTCTCCACTCCATCGCCATTCTCATATAAGAATGCCAGTTCCACAAGGGCAAAGCAAGCACCCAGTTCGGCCGCTTTTTCATAATATTCCCTTGATTTTACAGGGTCCTTCACACCGCTATATCCATTAGCCAGATAAAGAGCCACACGGCAATACCCATCGGCATTATTCAGTGAAGCCGCTTTTTCATAAAACTCTAAAGCCTTCACATAATCCGGTTCTTCAGACAAGAAGCCACGTTCATACATCCAGCCCAAACGATAAGCTGCACTTCCCGAACCCAACTCAATGGCTTTCTCCAACAACTCTTTCGCGCGATTCATGTCTTCCGGCACCAAATCACCGTTGAAATAAATATTGGCCAGTCCTTCGATACCTTGTATATAATCATCCTCCACGCAACGGTTCAGACACATCAGTCCACGTTCCACGTTCTTATATTCATCATTATACAAGTAGATCAATGCCAGTTCATACGCACTGTAGGGTTCACAATAAAGCATGCCCTTTTCCAGCCATTCAATCGCCTTAGGCATATCCTGCCATTCCTCCTCCTGATAGTTATATCCCAGGAAATTGGCAGCAGACCACACACCGGCATGCCAGGCCTTTTCCCAAAGTTCAAAGCTCAGTTCTTTCGGTTTATTCAGTTCCGGGTAACGGAAATAAAGCGTAGCCAGATTTTTAAGACTATAAAGATTGGGAACTATTTCCAGGGCTTTTTCGTAGTAAGCAGCTTCCTCTGCCACGTTACCTTCCGCTCTGTCGAGCGCATCTCCTAACGATGCATATACATGAGCACGCAAACGTTCACCTTCAGGCAGTTCGGCAAGCAGTTCATTCCGTATCTGTAATGCCTTTGCTTTATCCCCTGCAAATTCTTCGGCAAAAGCACGATAATGCTTTCCCCATAAAACAGCTTCGGGAGAAGTGAGAGCAGCAAAACGCCGTTCACCCTCTTCTTTATCTTGTTCACAATAGAATCCCATGTATCGCCAATAGGCAACAGTTGCTTCTGCTTCAGCCCAACCCATATCGGCAGCCTTCTCGTAGTATGGAAGCAAATAACTCATATCCCGCTTTCCATAACGGGCTTCGGAATATTGTGCCCCCTTCTGCGCCCATCCTGCACCGCTAAACTCTGCCACACGGTCGCATACCTGCATCACCTTTTCCCACCAGAATTCATATTCTTCCGCGTTGAGATCCACCTCTACGTTACAGTCAAAAGCACTGAATATCAGTTCAAAAAAATCTTCTGTTAATTTCTCGTCTTCTTTTGTGTCCAAAGCATATTCACATACAGCCAATGCTTCCCACCAGTTTTCCGCACTTAATAATGAAGCCGGTGTATACTGCGGAAACCATTCCCTTGCAGGCTGTCCGGATGCTTTAATTTTAGCGGATAACTCCCCAAATTTCTCTTTTAAAGTTTTCATGATATAGAACTTTACCTTAATTTTGTGTTACTAGTCAATAAAAAATCTCATAACGAGTGCAAGGTACAAATATTGACCGAATGAACAAACAAGAGTCTCAAAAAAAACGAAGTTCCAACAAAAAGAGAACATTACAACTGCCTGATTTCTAAATACAGTAAAATTCCTCCCGACAATGATCCATTATCAGGCACAAATTACACACATCCCACAGCTTCCCAAATGACGATTACACAAAATATAACGACTGTTACTTCTACAATCCCAAAAGTTGTCGCAAACATTGCACCGATGTTTCAATCTGCCAACGATCTTCCAATTCGTCTGCATTAAAGATATATTGTGCCTGATGATAAAAAGGAGCACGCTTCTCGAGTGCCTGAATAATGAACGCTTTCAATTCTTCATCCTCTTTACCCTGAAGAATAGGACGTTGTTGTTTAGCCACACGCAAGCGCCTGAACAACACATCCGGATGCACCTCCAGAAAAACAGTCTTTCCGGTCCGGTTCATAAAATCCATATTATCATAAAAACAAGGCGCTCCACCTCCCGTCGAAATTACCACATTCTCAAACTCGGCTACTTCATGGAGCATATTTCTCTCCAGCTCCCTGAATCCTGTTTCGCCTCGTTCAATGAATAATTCTCCAACGGTTTTGTGAAAACGCTCTTCAATATACCAGTCCAGGTCAATGAACGGTATATCCATATATCGGGCAAAAGCCTTACCCAACGTCGTTTTTCCGGCACCCATATAGCCGGTAAGGAAGATACGAACCATAAATGATTAATTTTGCTCACAAAATTAATCATTTAATGAAGAATGAAGAATGAAGAATAAAGAATTTTAGCCATTATGCCACCCAATTCTTCATTATTCATTCTTCATTCCCGATTTATTTAAAGATTCTCACCCGTTCTTCAAGCGGCTGGAATTCTTTTTCACCCGGTTTGCCGAGAGGAAGTCCGAACGGCATTTCCGCAATCAGATGCCAATGTTCCGGCAAATCCCATGCACGGCGCACTTCTTCATCAATCAACGGGTTATAGTGTTGTAGCGATGCTCCGAAACCTACATCTTCGAGCATTACCCAGATAGCTAACTGGTGCATGGCAGAAGTCTGCAATGACCATCCCGGGAAATTCTCCTGATAAGCCGGAAAAGCCTCCTGGAGCCCTTTCACAACCTTCTGATCCTCAAAAAACAATACAGTGCCATACCCACAGGCAAACGAATGATCTATCTTCTCCTCTGTCTTGACAAACGCTTCAGCCGGTACAATCTTCTTTAATGCGTCCTTCACAATCTGCCACAATTTCTTATGCGATTCTCCCAATAGAAGCACCACACGGGTAGATTGCGAATTGAATGCCGACGGCACATGGCGCACGGTCATATTAACGATACATTCGATCTCCTGATCGGATATAGGTGACTGATTAGTAATTGAATAGTAAGTTCGACGTTGTTTCAAAGCTTCACTAAAAGATCTTTCCATCATAGTTCCTTTCTTATTTTATATTCTTAAAACTCTCTTTTTTTTATAACAAGTATCCCCCCTAACTTGTTCAGTTAGAGAATATATTTGTACCTTCGCAGCGTCAATTCATTGACTATCTAAAATTATCGTCAGAAAAAATGGCTAAACAGAAATTTTATGTAGTATGGGAAGGTGTCACCCCCGGAGTTTATACTTCCTGGACAGACTGCCAACTTCAAATCAAAGGATATGAAGCTGCCAAATACAAATCATTTGACACGCGCGAAGAAGCGGAACGCGCGTTGACAATGTCTCCCTATGCTTATATCGGCAAGAATGCAAAGGCTAAATCAGGAGGTCCTAAACCTTCTTCGGATACTTTACCTTCTTGTGTGATCGACAATAGCCTGGCTGTCGATGCAGCCTGTAGCGGTAATCCGGGACCGATGGAATATCGCGGCGTACACATTGCCAGCCGTCAGGAGATTTTTCATTTCGGCCCGATGAAAGGCACGAATAATATCGGTGAGTTTCTAGCCATCGTACACGGCTTGGCGTTGCTGAAAAAGAAAGGTTTCGATATGCCCATTTACAGTGACAGCGCGAATGCCATCAGCTGGGTGCGACAGAAGAAGTGCAAGACCAAACTCCCCCGAACCCCGGAAACAGAAGAACTCTTTCTGTTGATTGAACGGGCGGAAAAATGGTTGCAAGGAAACACCTATACCACTCGTATCCTGAAATGGGAAACCAAAGAATGGGGAGAAATTCCGGCCGACTTCGGCAGAAAATAAAAGAACATAAATTTCAATATAAGATAAAGATGAAAACATTGACTTCAAACAAAGCTTTCTGGCTGTTACTAGTCATTTGCGTAGTTACTATCCTGCCTTACCTAGGTTTATCGGAGTACCACACCAAAGGGGAGCCTCGCGAATCTATCGTTTCCTACTCCATGCTGGATAGCGGAAACTGGATTTTACCCAGAAACAACGGAGGAGAAATGGCTTACAAACCGCCTTTCTTCCACTGGAGCATTGCTGCTGTTTCGGCAGCAGTGAATGGAGGGCAAGTCACAGAAATGACCTCCCGCTTGCCGTCTGCCATCGCCTTGATTGCCATGACTCTCTGCGGCTTTCTATTCTTTGCCAAAAGAAAAGGAGTGGAACTGGCGCTGTTAGCCGCCTTTATCACCCTGACTAATTTTGAGCTGCACCGGGCCGGAGCAAACTGCCGGGTGGATATGGTATTGACAGCGCTCACCGTTGGCGCTCTGTATTGTTTCTACAAATGGTATGAAAAGGGGCTCAAAGGTATTCCCTGGCTGGCCATTCTCCTGATGAGCTGCGGCACACTGACCAAAGGACCAGTAGGTACTATCATTCCATGTTTAGTGGTAGGCATCTTCTTGTTACTCCGGGGTGTCAACTTCTTCAAAGCATTCCTGTTACTTTCCGCCTGGGCCATTCTTTCGCTCATCCTACCTTTCTGCTGGTATGTCGCTGCTTACCAACAAGGTGGAGAAGAGTTCCTGGCATTAGTTATGGAAGAAAACCTCGGCCGTATGACTAATACCATGAGTTACAATTCATGCGTGAACCCCTGGCATTATAATTTTGTGACCCTGTTCGCCGGATACGTTCCCTGGACACTGTTAGTCGTGCTCTCCCTGTTCAGCCTGACTTACCATAAATTCAGCATCCAACCGGCTGCCTGGTGGAAACGTTTCACCACATGGATAAAGAATATGGACCCGGTGGATTTATTCTCTTTCACCAGTATCGTTGTGATCTTCGTCTTCTATTGTATTCCGCAGAGCAAACGTAGTGTATATCTGATGCCGATCTATCCTTTCATTGCTTATTTCCTTGCCAAATATCTATTCTATCTGGTTAAGAAGCAATCTAAAGTCATCAAAGTATACGGAAGTATTCTTGCAGTAATCAGCCTGTTACTGTTCACCTGCTTCATCGTTTTAAAATGCGGACTCATCCCTGAAACTATTTTCCAGGGTCGCCACGCACCGGACAATATTAATTTCATGCGTGCGATACAGAATATCAGCGGAGCAGGAGCCTTGTTCCTGATTGCCATCCCTACCATTCTCGGTATCTACTGGTGGTTCTATCAACGAAAAAATGCATTGAGCAACCGCTTCCTATACGCTCTCGTTGTGCTAACAATGGGATTATACCTTGCATTGGACGGCGCTTATCAACCGGCAGCATTAAATTCGAAGTCAGTCAAATTCATCGCTACAGAAATAGAAAAGGTTGCGCCGGAAAGCGAAGGAACGATGTACGAATTCATTGAAGAAAGTCTGCATGCAGCAGGTGACCCCGTACATTATTTCGAACTCAATTTCTATCTGCGTAATCGTCTCGACAACTTCTATGAGAAACGTCCTTCGGAAGGTTTCTTGTTAATCGGCACGAATGATGCAGAGAAATATCTTCCCGAATTCGAGAAAGAAGGATATCAGTTTGAGGAGGTATACGAATCCCCCAAACGAGTACTCCGGCAAATAGCCAAGGTATACAAGTTCGTTAAAAACCAACAGCCTGAAAATACCGAAACGACTCCTATTGTTGAGTAAAAGGTATAGAATTAAGCGTTTTTCCATGCTTCACAAGGAACTCCGCCGATTGGAGCATGGAAAAACTATATTCTTTCAAAGGCAAAAAGCTATCATCCATCGGAACAACATTCAATTTGCCGTTACCGATATGATAAGTAAGTTCCTGCTGAGTCTCGTAATTATAAAGATAGAGTAACGTATCATTGCGTCCCACCACCATATTGTCAGCAGTATAGAACATACAGGGACGTTCTTCCTTCAGCAAGTCTACCCCAAAATTATTCTGTAAATAATCAATATTCAACAACCCTAATATCGTTGGTTGTATATCTACCTGACCGCCAAATGCAGTTTTCTCTTCCGGCTGAATACGGCTGGAGTAAATCATCAGTGGAATATGATTATAAGATTCCGGTAGTTCACATTCGGCGTCTCCCACCAGTTTGCCATGATCCCCTTCCAATACGAATATCGTATTATCAAACCAGGGTTGTTTACGCGCCTCTTCAAAGAACTGACGCAAAGCCCAATCCGCATACTCAACGATCTGCGTCTCCGGTTCACTTGTTTTCGGATGGAAGAAAGGAGGTATCACATACGGCGGATGATTACTGATGGACAGTAAAGTAGCAAAAAACGGTTGTCCGGTGGCAGCCCGCTGATTCAATACCGGAATTGCGTAGTCATACAAGAAATCATCCTGCACTCCAAAGCTATTCACAACCTTATCAGCCGGATAGTCTTCTTGCGAAAACACTTCATCATAGCCGTTCGTCCGGAAGAAAGCGTTCATATTATCATACTGTCCTTCATGCGTCATAAAGAAAAGGTTGTAATAGCCGTTTTCTTTCAATACGGTAGGCAGTCCCGAATAGCGGGGAATGACAGAGCCTTTCATCAGGTTCCGTTTCATCATAGCCGGAAAAGAATACAAGGTGGCATACAAACCGTGATTCGTATGGATTCCTGCCGAATAGAAATTGCGGAAACTGATCGAACGGGTATACAGGCTATCCAGGAAAGGAGTCAAAGTCTCCGATTGCCCGAAATGCTTCATAAACTTGCTGGACATAGACTCCATCATAATCAATACAACATTAGGACGGCGTTGTTGCACGCTATCCATTTTCGAAGTATGTCTGTAAACAGCCAATGGGGAAACATTCGGTTCTCCCGGCCGGTTGAGCAGAGCTTGCGCCTTGGTAATGGCTTCCTGCTCATCCATCAGATGCAAGTATTTATTTTCAGGTCTCCTGTCATCCATCACGCTCGTCAGCAGATTAAAAGTAGGGCTTACTCCCAGTTGATTGAGAAAAGCATCCTGACAGAAATATGCCGCACTCACTTTGATCGGATTATAACCTGTACGTCCCCGGATTCCAAAGATACAAAGTCCGATTAAACAAGCGCCGATCAGAACCGCTCCTCCTCGCTTCCAATAAGGAAACGGAGTGGAAATAGTGAGGCTACGATGATGGAAATAACGCGCCAGATAGATAAGCCAGACTACGAATCCGGCCAGAAAGAGAAGGAATAATCCGATGGACAGATAATAGGCACTTTCACCCAATATCATTCCGGCAGTAGTTCCTGCATAACCGAACCATTCGAATATGGAAGAGTTGATATGTTTAAAGAAATAGGCAAAATAAGGAATATCCGATGCACTGATTAAATAAACCAATCCATAAAAGACACTAAAAAAGATCGTAAAGAAACGGAACAACGCTTTCCCATAATAGTTGCAGACTCCACACACCACCGCAACTACCAGAGGCAACAGAAGTATGTAACAACCTATCACATTGTCAAACCAGACCCCATGTACAAAAGCAAGCATCGAAAGTGTCTTATCCGACAAGGCTTCAGAGGTCAACTGATGATAAGATGAGATAAAAAGTACCAGGCGAAACAGTCCTGCGATCAGCAAAGCCGAAACATGTATGATAAATATATATACAATAAGATTTAGAAAACGTTTCATAATAGCCTTTTCTTTTTATGAATTAAATGAAAGGGGTTGAATAGTGTTATTTTCTCCCTTTATAGATATAAACGAAATGAAGAATCAGGAAATTGATAGGCACCACGATAATCATTACCAGTATCGGTGCAAGCAGCTCACCCGCCCCTATCCAGAGGAAGAGATTCAGCAAACCGATCTCAAGCAGGTAATTAATCAGATGACTAAAACCAAAACCGATCGCATTATGCGAGGATGGTTTGGAACGAAAGGTGAAGAAAGTAGTCAGGAAGTAATTGCAGACAAATCCTACAGCGTAACCAGCCGTAAAGGAGATATTGGCATTCGCAACCAACAAGACCAGGCAGTATACGCCGTAATGAATGGCTGAAGATATAGTGCCGACAACTCCAAAACGAACAAACTGCCAGAACTTATCCCGCCAATCCGGGTGCTTCTCAAGTATAGCCTTACTTATTCTGATCATCGTACAACACTTCTTCCACATTATAGAGCGGACGACGTTTTACCTCTTTATAAATCTTGCCAATATACAGCCCGACAGCTCCTATGGATAATAAAACAACCCCGCCAACAAACCAGATAGACAACATCAAAGAAGCCCAGCCATGTTCCGCAGTACCCGAAATCAATGCGTAAAGAACATAGATTCCAATCAAAATACTAATAAAAACAAAGATACCTCCCAGATAAACAATTCCGTAAATGGGCTTTACCGAGAAAGAGGTTATCCCGTCCAAAGCCAGACTGAACATCTTTCTCACTGTATATTTGGAAGTTCCGGCTGTCCGTTCCCGAATCACATCATCTACCGTAGTAGAAGGGAAACCCAGCAACGGAATAATACCACGCAGATAAACATTGCGTTCCTGATAATGAGACAACTGTTCCAGCACTCTCCGGCTTAGAAAACGAAAATCCGCATGATTGTAGATAGTCTCTACTCCCATCCGGTGCTGTAGTTTATAAAAAGCAGTTGCGGAAAGACGTTTCAGCATCGGGTCTGCCTGACGGGATACTTTCACCCCGTATACTACATCATATCCTTCCGTATAGGCATCGATCATCTCCTCAATCGCATTCAGATCATCCTGCAAATCGGCATCAATGGTAATAACGGCATCACTCCAGTCTTTAGCGGTCATCATACCGGCCATGATTGCATACTGATGTCCTACGTTCCGTGCCAGATTCATTCCTTTTATATAAGGATTCGTCCCGTGCAGTTTCTTAATGATGCTCCATGTACGATCTTTACTGCCATCATTCACAAAGAGCACAAAGCTGTCGGCACTGATTTTTTCTTTCGCCACCAGCTCATCAAACAAGGCTGTCAAACGGGCGGCCGAATCTTCCAACACTTCCTCCTCATTATAGCAGGGGGATACAATAGCCAATTTTATCATTTTTCGTCCGGTTTATTTAGTTCAGCCAGTTTTATCTGTGCAAATTCCGAGTAAGTCATAAAAGCATATCCTTTTTCTTTCAGTTTGCGGATCAGCATATCCAGACGTTCCTCCATTCCTTTACCGGAATGATTGCGGATAATAAAAGGCATCTTAAATTCAGGATGTTCACCCAACGGGTAGAATTCCCACGGGTGGAAATAAGTCACAAAATATCCGTCATGCTTCAATACCCGGTTTACCAGGAGTTGGTACAGCCACATCGGCAGATTATGACAAGACAACCAAAATAGCGGGAAGCGAATCCACGGAGTTACAGAAGCCGGGATTTGAAGTAACTTACCTGTCATAAAGCAGGTACGCGGCTCCGACAAATGCATATATCTTCCGGGGATAAATGCGGGATTCAATGAGGAGTTATATACATACCCCATCCGTTCAAGTTCCGTATCTGATACGGGGAACATACGCGGCTGGCGATAGCCTTGTATCGTCCTGCCGGTAAGGCGTTCCAGAATTTCTTTTGAACGACTGACATCCGAAGCCTGTGGCCGCCAATGGTCACATCCGTGCGCAGCAACTTCATGTCCCTCGTCCATAATGCGCCGCATCACTTCCGGCGCATTTTCTGCAAAATTGCTTGTACAAAAGAAAGTAGCTTTCACCCCGTTGTTTTTCAGGCAGTCCAGTATCCGGTTCGTACCATAGACTGATACTTTCATTGCTTCATCCAGCGGAAAGTCTACACCATGCTCACGAGGTACATCAAATTCTTCTGTATCAAAACTTAATAATATCATTGCAATATCAAGAATTACAACTGCTGCATATCATGCAGACGTTTATAGTAACCGTTTAACTCAATGAGTTCTTCATGCTTACCACGTTCCACAATCTCACCCTCATACAGTACACAGATTTCATCTGCATTCTTAATCGTAGAAAGACGGTGGGCAATAGCTATCGTCGTACGTGTTTTCATCAAACGTTCCAACGCTTCCTGCACAAGACGTTCTGATTCAGTATCCAAAGCAGAAGTAGCCTCATCAAGAATCAGAATCGGAGGATTCTTCAGAATAGCACGGGCGATACTGATACGCTGGCGCTGGCCACCGGACAATTTTCCACCACGGTCGCCGATATTCATATTATATCCTTCCGGTTTCTCCATAATGAAATCATGCGCATTGGCAATCTTCGCCGCCTCTATAACTTGTTCCATTGTCGCATTCTCCACACCAAAAGCAATGTTATTGAAGAATGTATCATTAAACAGAATAGCCTCCTGGTTTACATTACCAATCAAACTGCGCAAATCCGCAATACGTACATCACGAATACTTGTTCCGTCAATGGTAATATCACCCTCCTGTACATCGTGATAACGCGGCAACAAATCGACTAATGTGGATTTACCGGATCCCGATTGTCCAACCAGTGCGATTGTTTTTCCTTTGGGAACTGTCAGATTTACATGCTTCAACACCTCTCTCTTACCATCATAGCTGAAAGAAATATCTTTAAATTCTATTTTATCAAACAAACCCGTCAGTGATTTCAGATTCGATACTTCCTTAATCTTATTCTCTGCTTTCAGGATTTTATCAACACGTTCCATGGAAGCCAAACCTTTCGGAATATTGTATCCTGCTTTTGCAAAGTCTTTCAACGGATTGATTACGCTATACAAGATAACCATATAGAAGATAAATGTAGGAGCATCGATGGTTGCATTCTGTCCTAAAATCAATGTACCTCCAAACCATAATACAGCTACAATCAGGATTGTTCCTAAGAACTCACTCATCGGATGTGCTAATGCCTGACGAATAGCAACTTTATTGGTAGCATCACGCAATTCATTGCTACATTTGGTAAAGCGGCTAATCATTTTATCTTCCGCAATAAAAGCTTTGATAATACGCAAACCTCCTAAGGTTTCTTCCAATTGTGACATTGTATCACTCCATTTTGACTGTGCCTCCAATGACTGGCGCTTCAGTTTTCTTCCAACCACTCCCATCAGCCAGCCCATCCCCGGCAATACAACGATAGTAAAGAGTGTCAACTGCCAACTGGTAACAATCAAAGTGATGAAATAAAGAAGAATCAGAATCGGACTCTTCATCAACATGTCCAATGAACTGGTAATGGAATTTTCAACTTCTCCCACGTCACCACTCATACGTGCTATGATATCTCCCTTTCTTTCTTCAGAGAAAAAAGACATTGGTAAACGCATCACCTTTGCATACACCATAATACGAATATCACGTACTACTCCTGTTCGCAACGGAATCATGACAGCCGAAGAAGCAAAATAACAACCGGTTTTAAACAACGTCATTATCATCAGGAACAACCCCAAAAAGATAAGGGCCATAGTAGGGCCATTATCCATAATCATCTGATTGACATAATAATAAAAGTTATTCTTAGCAACATCTGTCAAATCGCCACTACCCCATTCCATAAAATGGTATACCTTATCCGCTCCTTCTGTTTTAAAGAGAATGCTCAAAATAGGAATCAAGAAAGTAAAAGAAAAGACATTGAATACTGCAGACAAAATATTCAGCACAATAGCCCAGCCGATATACTTCTTATAAGGCGACACAAAGCGTCGCATTAGTTGTAGAAATTCCTTCATTATTTACCATTAAAAAAGTTAAGACCGCAAAGATACAATAAAACCGATTAACAGACAGTAGTTTCAGCTAATTATTAACGCGATTTATCGAAAAGCACTCTTCAATAAATGAAAAGTGACTTAATAATTCTCTTTCAGCCAAATTCCCAAAAAACGATCATATATCTGACAGATTCCCATTTCCTGAGTCACGAAATCCTTTTCCAGTAACCCTTTTAGTGCTGCTTGGGCTGAACTAGCAGAAGCCAGTCTGTATTTTCTAATGAAAGCACCGGAAGTGACAGCTTTAGCCTTTCCCTCTTTAGTGATAGCAATCAGCAACTCCTTTTGTTTTTCCGGCAAACGAAAAAGAATCTCCGAATAAGTATATCTGAATGAATCAATAATCTGCCGAATAGCGCCTGGCACCATTTCAACTCTACAGACTCCCTGTTCCGGAGTCATGTCATAAAGCGTATTCAACACTTTTTGTATATACCATGTGATTCCCTCAAACTGTTGATAAATCGCAATAATAGCGTTTTCTTCTATTTCTTTGCCCGCACGCTTGAAATGAGTACCTGCAAAACGAATATATTCTTCTAAAGGAATACTTTCCAAATGCATCATTGATACACTTTGATAAAAAGGCCGGGAAGGCGTTAAAAACATATTTCCCATCACATGCCGCTGACTCCCTGCAAAAATGAAACGTGCATTATTACAATGTTGCACATAGGTCCGAAGAGTAGCTTCCACATTTTTCTCTACATATCCGGAAATCTGCTGGAATTCATCAATTGCAACCAGACAAGGTTTATCCGCCTGTTCCAAATACCGGAAGATTTCATCGAGTGTAGTAGCCGGAGCTTGTATATCCCCTAGCCCCAAATTCAAAGAAGGCATACCATTCACATCAAAAGAGATACTGGCTTGCAAAGATTTCACACATTCCCAAAAGCTCTGCAAAGCTTTCTTCCCCACAGGTTTCAGCACTTCCAGAATCTCCTTACTAAGTGCAAAGACCAAATCACGCAATGAACGGCTATCATATATATCAATAAAAAAGGTATAGTAACCCTGTTTAATTTCAGGAAACTGAAAGCAATGACGGATCAGCCCTGCCTTTCCCATTCGCCGGGTAGAGACAAGAGCCAAATTATTCCCATTCATCACCTCACGCACCAACTGTTCGCTCTCAAAACGGCGATCGCAAAAATAATCAGCAGAGACATATCCGCTTGTTATAAAAGGATTTCTTATCATAGTCTTCATACATCTCACGTTATTACGCAAAGATAATTATTATAAAATAATAAAAGCCATCTACTATACATTATTTCATCATTATCCTTACTCAACAGGCACCACATGATAATAAACCCCGCGCGTTTTCCTGAATGACTTTACTTCCAATCTCTGCAAGATACGCCCGAAATAATTAACTTGCCCGGAAGAAAATTTCATTTTACTTGCTTTTTGTACCTGCTGCAATATATCTGCAGCAAGCAACCATTCTCCCTCCTCTTCCTCTTCCGCTGCCCGGTAATATACCTGAAACAATTGTTCAATCGCGGGCGACTGTTCAAACTCCCGATTAGCTTCCGTCATGATAGCCTCTTCCTTCTCATCAAACCAGTAGCGTTCATTACTACGCAGCAATGCCATTGCCTGCGCATACAATTGTTCATAATCAATAGGGCGGACCACATCGATCACTCCCGTCACCTCAACACCGATAAAACGACGACTGCCGGAAGTATCCGTCAGCAAATCTTTATGATTACTCGTGCCTATAAAAGAAGCATACCGACGGAGTTCCTCTACTGCTGAAGCATTCGGGCGTCGCGTATTGACAACAGGTTTTTGCAGAATATGCTTGAGAAAAGACTGCTGATTGATACCAATCTGATCGAACTCATCCATGTTTATCAATAAAAAGCGATTCAAATATAGCTCGGCATCCCGCTTCCGGCTAAAGTCAATACTGTCTGTATAATAAGCCTGCAAACATGGAGGCAAAATCAACCGGCAAAATGTAGACTTACGATAAGCCTGTGGACCTATTAATATAGGAGAAGTACTATTTGCATGATTCTTTCCCATTCCACGCCAATGCGCTATCATACTGAGAAACCAACGACGAAACAATTTTGCCCAATGAGGATGATCACAAGGAACTCGCTTGGCAAGATCACCGATGTGATCCTTACCATCCCAATGAGGAAGATCATAAAGGAATTCTTCGATAGGCTGATAAACCGGCACATGATCCGAATTCAGATAGCGTACTACGTCTTTATCCCAAAGCTTAAGCCCTTCATAATGCGCGTTCATTGCAATACTTGCCATCAACCGTTTGTCCACCGGATGAAAATAAAAATTAAAGCTATTCCGTTCGCGACATTCCACTTGTGATGTCAACTGGTTGAAACGAAAATCATAACGTCGCTTCATAAACTCGTCCATCTGCATGACAAATAATTGTTCTGGCAACAGACTACTCTTACTTGCAAATCCCTCACAAGTACGGTATACATTTCGTACGGTTTCCCGAACCAATGTATCGTCCTTCGGCAAACGATAATGGGCACGAGACCATCGTACTGTATCTTCTTCAGGAATACCGGCACGGAAACAATGTCCTGCAAGGTTAATCAACAGCGATTGTTTGTCTCCTTCCGGTTGATAATCAGTCTCTTCATCCAGCGCGCGTGCAAAAGCAGCTTCGAAAAGTACAGAAAGCGCATTACATTTTTCATATCCCGGCGCAAGCCGTTGCAACGGCGAAGTTTCCGTTTGCACCCGTTCGCGATAAGTCACCTCACCCGGCATAGCCGCAGGCTGCTTCATATAAATAGGCATTGCTTCGGGATTAAAATACAAGTTCGGGTCAAAAGTTAAACGACAATATTGTTCCAACGAAGGTACTTTCAGTTCAATATCATAAGGGAGTTGTGGCTGATAAAATTTCACTGCCAACCGATAGGCATGCGCATGAAAAAGCTCCGCCTCCTCACTAGTTGTCGGCAAAAGATCATTGGGATAAGTAAAACGCACCCATACTTTCACGGACTTTCCGGAAGAACCGGTGAAAGCTAAGTAAGTCTGCGGAAGTTCCTTTACCCGTTCTTTCACTTCATCCGCCTCCATGTGCCCGGACAAGTTGTTGACCTGAATCATCACAATTCCGTTGTATTCACTCATCGTCGTGATACCACCTTTGCGAAAAAAGGCGGCTGCAGGTATCAGCCTCGGTACTTTCTGTACATAGTCATTTTTATCACCCGGAAGCATAAAAGGCAGGACTTCTCTCATTTTTGAGACGGGCTGTGTTTTGGTTTCCACTTTCATTTGCTCCACGAGCTGTTCAATTCTCAACGTACGCATAGTGTTCACCTTGCCATCGTCTCTCACCAGTGTTATTCTCATTACTTCATTTATTTGTCCTGCATGTGTTTGTAGGGCGATTATTACGATACAAATATACTGTAAATATTACAGACAACCAACTTTTCCGGAGATACTTATTCAATCTTTCTACTAGAAAAGATTTTTCAATTTCATTTCTCATATTCTCATAGATTCCAGATAAAGCACGTGTAATCAAAGAATTACATTATGAGAAACATTTTTAAAACAGGTATTTCTCATACTTTCCTCATCAATCTCCTTCAAAAAACCGCTATTTCTCATACTCTTTCAGGTTATTTCTCATAGTCAGATACAGCTATTCTCCTATTTACCCACCAAGCTTATCTGACAAAACATCTAGCTATTTCTTTCATGTAAACAACTAGTTAATTACTTGTTTTTCACCTAATAATGTCGTATCTTTGAAAGAGCATCCCAATCGTTCCACTACAGTGCACAGGCCTGTTCACTACAGTAAAAAGTTCTGTCTACTAGAGTGAAAAGGACCGTTCACTGTAGTGGAACAATCAGGATAGCGGTTGAATAATAAAAGAATAAAAGCGAGATACACCAAGAGCATCAATACATAACATATAAATAACCATTAAATTAAAACAAAGATGGCAATACAATTCGAGTTTTATAAGAATCCCCAACCGGAAAAAGAAGGGGAAGAACCTAGTTATCACCCACGGGTGGTTAATTTTCAACATGTAACCACTCAAAAGCTGGCAAGAGAAATCCACATGGCAACTACTTTCGGGAAAGCGGAAGTAGAAGCCATGCTAATGGAATTGAGCAGATGCATGGGCAACCATCTGTGCGAGGGAGAACGAGTACACCTGGATGGGATCGGCTATTTCCAAGTTACATTACAGGCTACCGAACCCGTGCACTCACTTACCACCCGTGCAGACAAAGTAAGATTAAAGTCCATTAACTTCCAAGCTGACAGAGATTTAAAAAGTTTGTGCATGAGTACTCATTTACGACGTTCAAAATACAAACCACATTCCGCTTCTCTTTCTGAAGAAGAGATCGACAAGAAGCTCACTGGATATTTTGCAAATCACCCCGTATTGACCCGTTCCAATATGCAGTCACTCTGCTGTTTCACTCAAAGTATGGCCAGCAGACAAATCCGTCGCTTAAAGGCACAAGGCTACTTACAGAATATAGGCAAGCCCACACAGCCTATTTATATACCAACCCCGGGGCATTATGAGAAATGAGTTCAACGGGTATGAGAAATAAGCCAAATGAAGGCTAATTCGTGAATAAAACTATGAGAAATGCCGATTTTCAAAACATTTCTCATAGTTTATTCTATTAGTTATCTGGCACTTAGGTCATATTTATGAGAATATGAGAAACAAATATTTTATATCCGGTTCTTCGTCAAATTTGGTGGTACTTCTTCTATTGTGAATAAATAATCTTCGCT